>ERZ1036431.743-NODE-743-length-14268-cov-67.152466_pt1 | contig 14268 bp, 7 predicted proteins | sample MGYA00514222_ERZ1036431 | MGnify/ENA primary metagenome ERZ1036431 (study PRJEB33795, sample SAMN09464926) | human gut metagenome | host: Homo sapiens | place: USA: Stanford, California | collected 2016-08 | study: EMG produced TPA metagenomics assembly of the... | reverse complement strand
TTCTATTTGTTTACAAAGGTCAATTATGCCAATTTTCATGTTATTTTATGTTTTAATATATCTTATAAAGATAAGAAAAATAATCGACACAAACAAATGGTAATATATTAATAACCAATAGTATAACAGAGAAACAGCAAAGGAGAATATAGTAAAAAATATAATGCGTCTGCCCTGTTGTTGCCTAATCTTTTTTCGTTTAACTATAGTTATACGCAAAGATAACTATAGTCTCCCTTGCGTATAACTATAATCATACGAAAGGGAAACTATAGTCAAACGAAGTAAGAATAACGAATGAAACAAATCCGCGCAGGCAATCGGATAGATAAAAGTGCCGATATAAAACAATTCTGATTATGAGTATACATTACGACCTTTACGACACGCCCGACATTCAGAAGAAAGGCGAAGAACAACCGCTTCATCCCCGTGTTGTTTTCAACGGGACGATCGATCAGGAAGAATTTCTGGATCGTGTTCACAAATTCACCGGAATAAGCCGTAGCCTACTGGTAGGTGCCATGCAGTCTTTCCAAAATGAATTGCGAGATTTGCTTGCAAACGGATGGATTGTAGAACTGGGTGACATCGGATATTTTTCCGTATCTCTACAAGGACCTCCCGTAATGAAAAAGAAAGATGTGCATGCACAATCCATCAGCTTGAAAAATATCAATTTCAGGGCAGGCAAACAGTTCAAGAAAGAAGTGGGCCAACAAATGAGACCGGAGCGCGGAGCATCGTTCACCCGCCCTCACGGGAAAGGACGCAGTGAAGAAGAATGTCTGAAGCTAATCAATGAACACCTCCAACGATTTCCCTGCCTGACCCGTGCAGATTATTGCCGAATGACAGGACATGACAAACAACGGGCGATCAATGAGTTAAATATCTTTATCGAACGTGGATTATTGATCCGTTATGGAGCGGGTAAACTGGTAGTATATGCGAAAAAGACAGAAGAGTAAATAATCGGAAAATGAGATAGCATTATTATAATCTCATTTTTGCACAAAAAGTATGACACATTTTGTTTATTTAATGTAAAGCAGTAACTTTGCGCCCGAATTTAAACGTCGTACAACATATATGAAATATTTGTCTTACATACTAGCTTTATGGGTGTTGTTATTATCAACAGCTCCTTGCTTTTTGAAAGATGAATGTTTATTCCAATGCAAAAATGACACGCAGGAGGAGACATCCACTGATGACGACGGATGTTCCTGCACAGATTGTTGCTGCTCACCTTTCTTACATTGTAACACCTGTACGGGCTGCCCTGCACCCAAACTGTTTCATTCGCCATTTGTCACAATGATTCAGCTCAATGATACCCCCCTTTCGTTTTACAAGGAGAAACTGATTCCGCAGTTCTCCTCTTCTATCTGGCAACCACCCAAGATAATGAATCTTTAATCATTTATTTAAGAATATCTCTTCAATGGAGATATAACTATTTCTTTAATTCACGACGGCGAAGATTATACTTCACCGTAGGTTTGCTGCGTATTTATTCATACTGTGAATAAGTGTGCAACGATAAATTATCAATAATAAAAATATGAACATAAGAATTATAACACTAGCAATAGTTACATTGCTGGTGCAAAACGCATGGGCGCAAAACACATTTAAAGCAATCGTTAAAGACGGAAAAAACAAAGAGATATTGATTGGCGTAAACGCTGTTCTTAACAAAACAACCAATGGAGCCAGCTCGGATGAGAACGGAATAATCACTATATCAAACATACCAAACGGAGTGCAACATATTACATTCAGTTATCTAGGGTATGAGTCTGAAACAAAATCATTTTCGTTCCCCCTCTCTTCAACAGCTCCGGTGGAGATTTTCTTAGAGCAAGATGAAGAAATACTGGAAGAAGTAATTATTTCATCGACCAGAGGAACACGAAGCATCCAAAATATACCTACCAGGATTGAATTCATCTCCAGTGAAGAGCTTGGAGAAAAAGGAAGTATGAAACCGGGAGATATCCGTATGTTGCTGAACGAAAGTACAGGTATCATTACACAACAAACCTCTGCAACATCAGGAAACGCAGCTATACGCATACAGGGTTTAGACGGCAGATATACGCAGATATTGAAAGACGGATTCCCCGTTTTTGCAGGTGCGGCAAGCGGACTGGGACTATTACAGACTCCTCCCCTCGACTTGAAGCAGGTTGAAATTATCAAAGGCTCTACATCTACCCTATACGGCGGCGGAGCAATAGCCGGATTAATCAACCTCATCTCAAAAACTCCCGAAGAGAAGAGAGACTTAAGCCTGCATCTCAACGGAACATCAGGTAAAGGCTTGGACGTAAGCGGATTTTACGGGCAACGATTCAACAAGGTCGGTACAACAATCTTCGCTTCTTATAATAGGAATTGGGCTTATGACCCTTCGGATACCGGTTTCACGGCAATCCCCCAGTTTGACAGGTATGTCTTTAATCCTAAATTATTCCTCTATTTAACGGAACACACGCAGATAAGCATAGGGCTTAATGCCATGTTCGAGGACCGCTTGGGAGGAGATATTGAATATATAAAAGGAAAAGGAGACGACACCCACTCTTATTTCGAGAAGAATAAGACACAAAGACATTCTACCCAATTAACCTTCGGGCACAGATTTAATGAAAAAGACAGATTGGACTTTAAAAATAGTGTCACTTATTTCAAAAGAAACATAGGCGTACCAAGCTATTCTTTCGAAGGTGTTCAAGTATCTACATTCAGCGAACTATCATACACACATACGAATCAAAAAACAGAATGGGTAGCCGGACTGAATTTGTGGACGGACAAATTTGATGAAAAGAAACTGACCGATTTTCAACCAAGAGACTATAACCAAACAATACTGGGAGCTTTCGTACAGAACAACTGGGAAGCGACAGAATGGCTTAACCTGGAAACAGGATTACGAACGGATTATGTTCCTGATTATGGAACTGCCATACTTCCGCGCGTCTCCGCCCACTTCAAGATTACTGACAAATTTTCCTCCCGGCTCGGAGGAGGGTTTGGCTATAAAGCACCTACTATCTTTACAGAAGATAGCGAAAGGCTTCAATACCAGCATGTATTACCAATCGACAAGGATAAGAATAAACTGGAAAGAAGTTACGGGTTAAACATAGACTTTAATTATGTGACTTCCTTCTGTGACGGCAACATTACATTCAGCATCAACCAATTATTCTTTTATACCTATCTCGACAATCCTCTCTTGCTACAATCAACAACAGACGGCCTGTACAGACTCAACAACATAACCGGTCATACAGATAGCAAAGGCGGAGAAACGAATGTAAAAATCGGATATAAAGATTTCCATCTATATTTAGGATATACATTTACCGATACCGGCACGAAAGAAAACGGTATAAGACAAGAGAATATATTAACTCCCAAACACCGGTTGAACAGCATTTTGATGTATGAGGTAGAGGACAAATGGAAAATCGGTTTAGAAGCATATTACTTTAGTCCGCAGAAATTAGGAGACGGACTGAAAGGGAAACAGTATGTGGTATGCGGCTTTATGATTGAGAAAATATGGGAAATGTTTTCTTTATATGCCAACTTTGAAAACTTTACGGACAGACGCCAAACCCGTTTTGACACGATATACACAGGCAGTATATCCAATCCTATATTCAGGGATATTTATGCACCGCTTGACGGCTTCGTCATGAATGCCGGAGTTAAATTAAGATTTTAAATATGAATCTCCTCACCTAATAAAAGATGTAGATGCCGATACCGTTCGTCGAGTGAGAATTGTATTTACGCCGGGATATAAATTTAAGGATATGCTGGATAATGTAAGTATTTACAAGACGGAAGGATACGGCGGCACCTCTTCTGGAAATGGAGGGGGAAATAAACTGGAAAATCCGGACGAAGGCGGTAGCGGTGAAGCTCCTGATCCTGCCGCATAACGTATGAATCATATCTATATATGTAGTAGCTATACGCAAGTCTACGTACAAACAGCGTATAAGAACTGACTAATATAACAGCCAATTTTTATTAACGTGAGATACCTTTCCCCCGCGGAGGAAAACTGTATCTCACGTTTTTACTGATTAGAGTAAGTAAAATACTCTATTTTCTAGCTAATTTATTAAAAACTAGCCTTAATTGAATGATTTGTGCCCTTCACTGAATAAAATATTCCCTATCTTTGACTCCCGAAATTCAAACCTAATACAAAAAACCCATGAAGAAACAACTACTCTCTTGCTGCTTGGCTGCATTGGGACTGACAGCAATTCAAGCGCAAAGCTTCAACGAGTGGAAAGATCCGGAAGTGAATTCCGTAAACCGTTCCGCTATGCACACTAATTACTTTGCTTTCGCATCGGCTGATGAAGCTAAAGCCGGCATTAAAGAAAATTCCGCGAATTTCATGACCCTGAACGGTCTTTGGAAATTCAACTGGGTGAGACACGCAGACGCACGCCCGACTGACTTTTATCAGACTAATTTCAACGACAAAGGTTGGGATGACCTTCAAGTTCCCGGCGTTTGGGAGTTGAACGGCTACGGTGACCCTATCTATGTCAACGTAGGATATGCCTGGAGAAGTCAATTCAAAAACAACCCTCCGCTAGTGCCGACAGAAAACAACCACGTAGGCTCTTACCGCAAAGAAATCATGCTTCCTGCCGACTGGAAAGGCAAAGAAATTTTCGCACATTTCGGCTCGGTAACGTCCAATATGTACCTTTGGGTGAACGGACGCTACGTAGGATATAGCGAAGACAGCAAACTGGAAGCTGAATTCAATCTGACTAACTACCTGAAACCGGGTAAGAACGTCATCGCCTTTCAAGTTTTCCGCTGGTGCGACGGTAGTTACCTGGAAGATCAGGACTTCTTCCGCTACTCCGGCGTAGGACGCGACTGTTATCTTTACGCACGCGACAAGAAATACATCCAGGATATTCGCATCACTCCCGATTTGGACAGCCAATATAAAGACGGTACATTAAATATAGCCGTTGACCTGAAAGGAAGCGGCACAGTAGCTTTAGACTTGACAGATGTTCAAGGTAACAGCGTAGCGACTGCCGACCTGAAAGGTTCGGGAAAACTAAACACAACCCTATCCGTCTCCAATCCGGCGCAATGGACTGCTGAAACGCCTAATCTCTACACACTGACCGCTACACTGAAAAACGGCAACAACGTAGTAGAAGTAATCCCTGTTAAAGTAGGTTTCCGCAAGATTGAATTGAAAGGCGGACAGATACTCGTAAACGGACAACCGGTACTCTTCAAAGGAGCCGACCGTCACGAAATGGATCCGGACGGCGGTTATGTGGTTTCTACCGAACGTATGCTGCAAGATATCAAAGTGATGAAAGAACTCAATATCAACGCCGTGCGTACCTGCCATTACCCGGACGACAACCGTTGGTATGACCTATGCGACCAATACGGCCTATATGTAGTAGCCGAGGCAAACGTAGAATCTCACGGAATGGGCTACGGCGACCAGACACTGGCCAAGAACCCAATCTACGCCAAAGCCCACATGGAACGTAACCAACGCAACGTACAACGCGGTTACAACCATCCGTCCATCATCTTCTGGTCACTGGGTAACGAAGCCGGCATGGGACCGAACTTTGAAAAATGCTACACCTGGATCAAGAATGAAGACAAGACACGTGCCGTACAGTACGAACAAGCAGGAACCAGCGAATTCACCGATATTTTCTGCCCGATGTACTATGACTACGACGCTTGTATCAAATATAGCGAAGGCAATATCCAAAAACCGTTAATCCAATGTGAATACGCGCACGCTATGGGTAATTCACAGGGAGGATTCAAAGAATACTGGGACATCATCCGCAAATATCCGAAATATCAGGGCGGATTTATCTGGGACTTCGTAGACCAGTCCTGCCACTGGAAAAACAAAGACGGAGTAAGCATCTACGGCTATGGCGGCGACTTCAACAAATACGACGCTTCGGATAATAATTTCAACGACAACGGTTTGATTAGCCCCGACCGCGTACCCAATCCGCATGCATACGAAGTAGCTTATTTCTATCAGGATATATGGACGACTCCTGCTGATCTTGCCAAAGGCGAAATCAACATCTTCAACGAGTATTTCTTCCGCGACTTATCTGCTTATTACATGGAATGGCAATTACTGGCAAACGGAGAAGTAGTGCAAACAGGCATCGTATCCGACCTGAAAGTAGCGCCCCAACAAACTGTGAAAGTGCAAATTCCATTTGACACAAAGAACATCTGTCCTTGCAAAGAACTGCTGCTCAACGTGAGCTACAAACTGAAAGCCGCCGAAACACTGCTGCCGGCAGGAGCTACCATCGCTTACGACCAACTAAGCATCCGTGACTACAAAGCACCGGAACTAAAGCTGGAAAACCAACAGGCATCTAACCTTCCGGTCATCGTGCCCACTATTCTGGACAACGACCGCAACTTCCTGATTGTGAAAGGTGAAAACTTCTCTATGGATTTCAACAAGCACAATGGTTACCTCTGCCGTTACGACGTCAACGGCATGCAACTGATGGAAGATGGCAGCGCACTGACTCCTAACTTCTGGCGCGCACCGACCGACAATGACTTCGGAGCCGGACTGCAACACAAATATGCCGCCTGGAAGAATCCGGAACTGAAACTGACTTCTCTGAAACATGCTATTGAAAACGATCAGGCAGTGGTTCGTGCCGAATATGACATGAAGTCGATTGGCGGAACATTATCGCTGACTTACACCATTAACAACAAGGGAGCAGTGAAAGTTACCCAAAAGATGGCGGCAGACAAGAGCAAGAAAGTTTCTGACATGTTCCGTTTCGGTATGCAAATGCGTATGCCGGTCAACTTCAACGAGATAGAATATTACGGCCGTGGTCCGGGAGAAAACTATGCCGACCGCAACCACGCGGCAATGTTAGGAAAATATCGCCAGACAGTGGAAGAACAATTCTATCCCTACATCCGCCCGCAGGAAACCGGAACAAAAACGGATATCCGCTGGTGGAGACTTCTGAACATCAGTGGCAACGGACTGCAATTCGTATCGAGTGCTCCTTTCTCCGCTTCTGCCCTGAATTACACCATCGAGTCATTGGATGACGGCGACAGCAAAGACCAGCGTCACTCACCGGAAGTAGAAAAGGCAGACTTCACCAACTTCTGTATCGACAAGGCACAAACCGGACTTGCCTGTGTCAACAGTTGGGGAGCTATCCCACTGGAAAAATATCGTCTTCCTTATCAGGATTATGAGTTAAGTTTTATTATGACTCCTGTATATCATAAAATAAAGTAAAAAACATAGTTAAAAAACACGGTATCAGAGAACAAGAATACCGAATTTAAAGTACTTTTGCAACCGGAAACTAAATTAAGGAATTTAGTTTCCGGTTTTTCTTCCTTAACCCCCTTATCTATATGGATGAACAGCACACTGGCAACAAACGCATTAAATTAAAAAACAGATATTTATAAGTATGAAAAGTAGAATTGTTTTATTTGCATTTTGCGTAGCCCTCTTGTCTAGTTGTGGCAATAAGGGCAATGACACAGGAAAGGTTCCTGAATATGCAGTACAAGAGTTACAAAAAACGACTGCTAATTTAACAACTGCCTATCCGGCTACAATTAAAGGAAAACAAGATGTAGAAATCCGCCCCCAAGTATCGGGCTTCATCACGAAACTCTGTGTAGACGAAGGAGCAGCTGTCCGTAAAGGACAAGTGTTGTTCATTGTTGATCCGACTCAATACGAAGCAGCTGTACGCACTGCCAAAGCAGCAGTAGCTACAGCAGAAGCAGCAGTGAGTACTCAACAGATGACGTATGACAATAAGAAAGAGTTGAACAAAAAGCAAATCATCAGTGACTATGACCTGGCAATGGCAGAAAACTCCTTGGCACAGACCAAAGCCCAGCTGGCACAAGCAAAAGCGCAACTGACCACTGCTCAACAGAACTTGTCATTCACACAAGTTAAAAGTCCGTCAGATGGCGTTATCAACAATATCCCTTATCGTGTAGGAGCATTGGTAAGCCCTTCTATCGCTACGCCGATGACTACTGTATCCGAGATTGACGAAGTATATGTATACTTCTCAATGACAGAAAAGGAATTGCTGGCAATGACTAAGTCCGGTAGCACTATCAAAGAAGAAATCAGCAAAATACCGACTATCAAACTGCAATTAATCGATGGTTCCACATACGATATAGAGGGTAAAGTAGATGCTATCACAGGCGTTATCGACCAATCTACCGGTTCGGTAAGCATCCGTGCTATCTTCCCGAATAAGGAACATGTATTGCGTAGCGGAGGTACTGCAAACGTTCTGATTCCTTATACCATGGAGAATGTAATCACTATACCGCAGTCTGCAACAGTAGAAATCCAGGATAAGAAGTTCGTTTATGTTTTGCAACCGGACAACACGGTAAAATATACAGAAATCAAAATCTTCAATCTGGATAACGGAAAAGACTACTTGGTTACTTCCGGTTTGAATTCAGGAGATAAAATCGTAATCGAAGGAGTACAAAACCTGAAAGATGGCCAGAAGGTTCAGCCTATCACACCGGCGCAAAAAGAAGCAAACTATCAACAACATTTGAAAGACCAACACGACGGTAATTTAGCCACAGCCTTCAACTAATAATCAGATAATCATTATGAAATTAGATAGATTTATTAACCGTCCGGTACTATCAACCGTTATTTCTATCCTGATAGTCATCTTGGGAGCTATCGGATTGGCGACACTGCCTATCACGCAGTATCCGGACATCGCGCCTCCTACCGTTTCGGTAAGAGCCACCTATACGGGAGCCAGTGCATCGACCGTATTGAATTCCGTGATTGCTCCGTTGGAGGAACAAATCAACGGTGTAGAAAACATGATGTATATGACCTCAACTGCGTCAAACACGGGTTCCGGTGAGATATCCATATATTTCAAACAAGGAACAAACCCGGACATGGCCGCCGTCAATGTACAAAACCGTGTTTCTATGGCACAAGGTCTGTTGCCAGCCGAAGTAACTAAAGTCGGTGTAACCACTCAAAAACGCCAGACTTCCATGCTGGTAGTATTCTCTCTCTATGACGAGACAGATACATATAGCGAATCGTTTATTGAAAACTATGCTAAGATCAACTTGATTCCTCAAGTACAACGTGTACCGGGTGTGGGTGACGCCAACGTTTTGGGTCAGGATTATTCTATGCGTATCTGGTTACGACCGGACGTCATGGCACAATACAAGCTCGTTCCCGGTGATGTTTCCGCTGCTCTGGCAGAACAGAATGTCGAAGCTGCTCCAGGACAGTTCGGTGAACGCAGTAACCAGACTTTCCAATACACCATCCGTTATAAAGGACGCTTGCAACAGCCTGAAGAGTTTGAAAATATCGTTATCAAATCTCTTCCTGACGGTGAAGTACTCCGTCTGAAAGATATAGCAGAAATTCAGCTGGACCGTTTGGGATATAACTTTACCAACCGGGTAGACGGCCACAAATCTGTGACTTGTATCGTATACCAGATGGCAGGAACCAATGCGACACAGACCATCAGTGATATTGAAGCATTGTTGGATGAAGCATCAAAAACGTTACCTACCGGATTGAAACTGAACATCTCCATGAATGCCAACGACTTCCTCTTCGCCTCTATCCATGAAGTATTGAAGACGTTGATCGAAGCATTTATCCTGGTGTTTATCGTAGTGTATATCTTCTTGCAGGATTTACGTTCGACATTGATTCCGACTATCGCCATTCCGGTAGCTCTGATCGGTACTTTCTTCATCCTGTCCCTGGTAGGATTCAGTTTGAACTTGTTGACGTTATGTGCGCTCGTGCTTGCTATCGCGATTGTGGTCGACGATGCGATTGTGGTCGTCGAGGGTGTGCATGCCAAGCTTGACCAAGGTTATACATCTGCCCGTCTGGCTTCTATCGATGCCATGAATGAATTGGGTGGTGCTATCGTATCTATTACGTTGGTCATGATGGCCGTATTCGTTCCGGTAAGTTTCATGGGAGGTACAGCAGGAACATTCTATCGTCAGTTCGGTATGACTATGGCTATCGCTATCGGTCTGTCCGCATTGAACGCATTGACTTTGAGTCCGGCTTTGTGTGCCGTTCTTCTGAAACCTCACAAAAAAGAAGACGGAACAACGGAAGACTCCACATTGAAAGAACGCATGAAAGTAGCCTATACGGCAGCCCATACAACCATGATCAACAGATATACCGAGGCTATCGGAAAGATGTTGCATCCGGGAATTACACTTACTTTCACGCTTATTGCCATTCTCGGCATGATCTTTGGTTTGTTCAGTATCAATCCAATAGTCACTGCAATTTTCGTAGTGCTTAGTATTCTGGCACTGATCGGAATGAGTACGAAGAAGTTTAAAAACAGATTCAACGATACATACGAATCAATCCTGAAACGTTATAAGAAACGAGTACTGTTCTTTATCCAGAAGAAATGGTTGTCTATGGGATTAGTTGTCGCTTCCATTGTGATACTTGTATTCTTCATGAACACCACTCCGACAGGTATGGTGCCTAATGAAGATACCGGAACGCTGATGGGAGCAGTAACATTGCCTCCGGGTACTTCTCAAGACCGTTCTGAAAAAATCCTGGCACGTGTAGACAGTCTGATCGCTTCCGATCCTGCGGTATTGTCACGTACCATGATTTCCGGATTCAGCTTTATCGGTGGCCAGGGACCATCATACGGTTCTTTCATCATCAAACTGAAAAACTGGGACGAACGTTCTATGATACAGAATTCAGACGTTGTAGTCGGTTCCTTATATATGCGTGCACAAAAGATTATCAAAGAAGCACAGGTATTGTTCTTCGCTCCTCCTATGATCCCGGGTTACTCGGCATCTACGGATATTGAGGTAAATATGCAAGATAAGACCGGTGGTGACCTGAACAAATTCTTCGATGTGGTTAATGATTATACGGCAGCACTGGAAGCACGTCCGGAAATCAATTCGGCAAAAACTTCCTTCAACCCGAATTTCCCGCAATACATGATCGACATCGATGCAGCAGCTTGTAAAAAAGCAGGTATCAGCCCGAGCGATATCCTCACTACCATGCAAGGATATTACGGAGGTTTGTATGCATCCAACTTCAACCGTTTCGGTAAGATGTATCGTGTTATGATTCAATCAGATCCATTGTCACGCAAAAACTTGGAATCTTTGAAGAATATCAAGGTGCGTAATAGTGCAGGTGAGATGGCCCCGATTGCCCAGTTCATCTCTGTGGAGAAAGTATATGGTCCGGATATTATCAGCCGTTTCAACCTTTATACCTCTATGAAAGTAATGGTAGCTCCGGCAAGTGGTTATACATCCGGTCAGGCATTGACTGCCCTCGCCCAGGTTGCCCAAGAAAACCTGCCTACCGGTTATACGTATGAATTAGGAGGTATGGCGCGTGAAGAGGCTCAAAGTAGCGGAAGTGCTACCGGACTGATTTTTGTGCTCTGTTTCGTATTCGTTTACTTATTGTTGAGTGCACAGTACGAAAGTTACATTCTTCCGCTGGCTGTATTGTTATCCGTTCCGTTCGGTCTGTTAGGCAGCTTCCTGTTTGTGAACGGTGTAAGTGCTATCGGTAATATTTCGGCATTGAAGATGATTCTGGGTACGATGTCCAACAATATCTATATGCAGATCGCGTTAATCATGTTGATGGGTCTGTTGGCGAAGAACGCCATCCTGATTGTAGAGTTCGCCCTCGACCGTCGTAAGATGGGTATGAGTATCACTTGGGCAGCTGTATTGGGTGCCGGTGCCCGTCTCCGCCCGATTTTGATGACATCATTGGCTATGGTAGTCGGTTTGCTTCCGTTGATGTTTGCCTTCGGTGTAGGTGCCCACGGTAACCGTACACTAGGTACTGCTTCTATCGGTGGTATGTTAATCGGTATGATTTGCCAAATTTTCATCGTTCCTGTCTTGTTTGTTATCTTCCAGTATCTGCAAGAGAAAGTTAAACCGATGGAATGGGAAGATATCGACAATACAGATGCCGTAACAGAGATTGAACAATACGCTAAATAATGAAATTCGATATGAAGAAACAGATTCTATATATGTTGTGCGCAACTGCTCTCTTGAGCAGCTGCCACATCTATAAGTCGTATGACAGACCCGAAGACATCACTACTTCCGGCCTGTATCGCGATCCGGTAGCGGATAATGATACACTGGTTTCGGATACAGCCAACTTCGGTAATCTGCCGTGGAGAGAAGTCTTCACCGACCCGCAACTCCAGTCTCTCATCGAAACGGGACTGAAACAAAATACGGACCTCTTGTCCGCCGCTCAAAATGTGAAAGCAGCAGAAGCATCCCTCATGTCGGCACGCCTGGCTTATGCCCCGTCATTAGGATTGTCTCCGCAAGGAACGATCAGCAGCTTTGACAAGAATGCAGCTACAAAAACTTATTCATTACCTGTCACAGCCAGTTGGCAAGTCGATTTATTCGGTCAGTTGCTGAACTCGAAACGAAATGCGCAAGTTACACTGAAGCAAATGAAAGCTTACCGCCAGGCAGTACAAACACAAGTTGTCTCTAACATCGCCAATATGTATTATACATTAATGATGTTGGACCGCCAACTGGAAATAACCAAAGCCACGGCTGAAATTCTGAAAAAGAATGCCGAGACAATGGAAGCAATGAAAAACTCTGCTATGTACAATATCAATTCGGCAGGCGTAGAACAGAGCAAGGCTGCCTATGCGCAAGTACTTGCCACTATTCCCGACATTGAACAAAGCATCCGTGAGACAGAAAATGCCCTGTCCACTTTCCTCGGAGAAGCTCCTCATGCCATCAAACATGGTGTATTGGAAACACAAGTACTTCCAACGGAACTTTCCGCAGGTATACCTATTCAATTGCTATCCAACCGCCCGGACGTGAAAGCAGCCGAAATGTCATTGGCAAGTTGTTATTACAATACAAATTCGGCACGTGCTTCATTCTATCCGCAAATCACGCTCAGCGGCTCTGCGGGATGGACAAACAGCGCCGGAAGTGCGATTATAAATCCGGGTAAGTTGTTGGCTTCTGCCATTGGTTCGCTGACACAGCCTTTGTTCTACCGGGGACAAAACATTGCTCGTCTGAAAGCTGCCAAAGCGCAGGAAGAACAAGCGAAATTATCTTTCCAGCAGGCCTTGTTGAATGCCGGTAGTGAAGTCAGCAATGCGCTAAGTTTATACCAAAAGACGAGTGAAAAGGTAGAATCTCGTCAAATGCAAGTAGAATCTGCCAAAAAAGCTTCGGAAGATACAAAAGAATTGTTTAACTTAGGGACTTCAACCTACCTGGAAGTATTGTCTGCACAGCAGGCTTACTTGAGCGCACAAATTTCACAGGTTTCTGATTGCTTTGATCGGATGCAGGCTGTAGTAAGCCTTTACCAGGCACTGGGTGGTGGAAGAGAAGAATAACTTTAAACTTATACTATTATGATTAGTCCGTTAGCTTACGTAGATCCCGAAGCAAAGCTGGGCAAGAATGTAACCGTTCTGCCTTTTGCCTACATTGAAAAGAATGTAGAGATCGGGGATGATTGCGTCATCATGTCTTACGCTAGTATCCTGCAAGGTACTAAAATGGGAAAAGGAAACAAGGTACATCAGAATGCTGTCCTCGGAGCGGAACCACAAGATTTCCACTATACTGGAGAAGAAAGCAGCCTGATTATCGGAGATAATAACGATATTCGTGAGAATGTAGTAATCAGCCGCGCTACATTTGCCGGCAATGCTACCAAAATCGGAAACGGAAACTACCTGATGGATAAAGTACATCTTTGCCATGACGTACAAATCAACAATAACTGTGTGGTAGGTATCGGCACCACTATTGCAGGAGAATGTACGTTGGATGATTGCGTTATCCTAAGTGGAAATGTCACCTTGCACCAGTATTGCCATATAGGTAGCTGGACACTGATACAGAGCGGATGCCGTATATCTAAAGATGTACCTCCGTACGTTATCATGTCAGGAAATCCGGTAGCATATCACGGTGTAAACGCCGTAGTTCTTTCTCAACATCACAATACATCGGAAAGAATCCTTCGTCACATCGCTAATGCATACCGTTTGATTTATCAGGGTAATTTTAGCGTTCAGGATGCTGTACAGAAGA
>ERZ1036431.733-NODE-733-length-14622-cov-10.009611_pt1 | contig 14622 bp, 12 predicted proteins | sample MGYA00514222_ERZ1036431 | MGnify/ENA primary metagenome ERZ1036431 (study PRJEB33795, sample SAMN09464926) | human gut metagenome | host: Homo sapiens | place: USA: Stanford, California | collected 2016-08 | study: EMG produced TPA metagenomics assembly of the... | reverse complement strand
TCCTTTATTATGTGAAGAATTAATAAAAAAATATATAGAATCAAATGGCAAGTTGGAAGAATATAATTCTTTTAACTTTTCTTTTTGTGATAACAATTTAAAATTAAATAACAATATTATTAAACCGTATTTTATTTAACCCCCTAACGACTAAGTTGTAATATGGTAACATATTGCACACGCCGACTTCGATAGATATAGTCTATCCGTTACCTATAAGTCCGTAGGAACGCCTAACGTAAAACGAGGGAAAAGATATAGTCTAGTCTCACGCTATAATCTAAAAATGAAACGTGAGAGGTAGGATTAACGTCCTATCCGCTTTATTGTTATTTAACAATAAAGTCCAATGCTTTGTCCTGGAAGCATAGTAATAGAACAAACTAACAGGAACAGTGTATCCATGCAGGATATGGCAGAAGCCACAACTCAAGCAGCTTCAATGGCATCAGAATTGGGGGTTCAAGAAAATCAACTTTCTGCGATGATTGGAACAATTGAGTCCAGAACAAAAGCAGGTGGCAATGAGGTTGGTAATGCGATCAAATCATTGTTGATAAACGTTCAGAATGTAAATAACTCAAAAATTGCAGAAACGTTTAAAAAAGCTGGCGTTGCTCAGACAGAGTTTGTAAACGGTGTAGAAAAAATGCGTAATCCAATTGAAGTATTGGAGGATCTTGCGAAAGTATTTAATCAATTAGAAGAGTCAGATCCACTGCGTACAGAAATTCTTACAAATATTGGACAGAAATACCAAGCGAACAAACTAAGTGCTTTATTATCTGGATGGTCTGACTATGAAAAAATGCTTGTAGATTATTCTGAGGGTACAGGAAGTGCTGCAAAAGAAGCAGAAAAATCTGCAAATAACTGGGAAGGATCTCTAAATAAATTATCAAATACTTGGACTGGATTTATTCAGAATTTTGCTAATTCCAACATGATTACTTCTGGATTACAAGGACTTACTGGAATAATTAAAATAATCGACACAGTTGTTTCAAAAGCAGGAACACTCGAAACTGTTATGGGAGTTTTAGGTGGAGGATTAGCGAGTAAAACAGGATGGGGTAAAACTATCGTAGTTTATAATGCCCCTTTCTATAAGGTTGCATAATAATGCCATGCAATTAACGTAGAGAGTGTTTATATTATATATCGTAATGTAATATGACCATCCTTGAAAACATAGATTTTCTAAATTGTCGAATATCGGGGGAAGCCGTAAGCCTATTTATATAGGTACTGGATCGATGCAATAAAAGCGTATTATTATATAGAAGAAATACGTTCGTGAAGGAATAAGCATTTAATGCGAAAATGGTAGTCCCGACGCACTATAACTAAAACATGGAAGTGTAGTTCCATATATAGGGCGCGAGAGACTGACAAGACATGACGTGATACAGGCGTAATTGTATCATATGGTACACAACATACAGTCCGTACCTGGGGAAAGCCCAGGGTAGTCAATATGAGATACGGCAGTATACACTACTGCTCTATTGACACAAACTACACAACCTGTTGCTGACTTGCAAAAACAGGACAGGATTATACGGCGTATCTCTCGTCGTTTTCTAATAGAGATAAAAATAGACACAAATTGTTTACATTCTACTTGACTTAATACGAAAAGAGTGTATAATAATACATGAGTTAAAAATAATATAGCTCGAAACACCACGATGTAAGGACAGGGAATTATATCCTGTCCTTTTGTTATGTTGTGGAAACAAATAAATAGAATAATTTTTTCTTTTCAAAAACACAAGAGACATTTTAAATATAGAGAAAACAACTATATATAGGGGGAATTTATATAATTAGGGTGTTTTTTATTTTTTCGCACTATATCTAGCGGTTGAACAAATTTAATAAAAAATGTATAATAAGATACACAAAAAATAGTCTAATTTATTTCTCACGTTATATTTCGACATTTTGTTTAATTTTTTTGATGTATAATTGCTTCAAATACCAAGGGGTGATTATATGAAGTTAGGTAAAAAAGGATCCATACATACAAAAGAGGAGGTAAGACATATGGCAGTCTCAATGGCAGTTGTACCGTTATTAAAAGGGGAAGCGGCTACTAAAATCGTAGATGATTTTAAAAGCAGCAAATTAAAACCATTTACAGACGATCAACGTAAGAAGACTAATGCTAAAGTAGCTGAGATACTCAAAGGTAAACGTAATGGATAACACAGAAAACTTTCAATATAAAGAAGAGTTACTAAGCAAAGAGTCATTAAGACATTTTATGTTAGTAGGTGATTTTTGCTGTGGTGCAGACAATCCATTAAATACTTTCTTATCAGATGATGCATTTGATTATGCAGAAGAAAAGCAAGGACACACATACATTTTAATGGACAACGAATACACTTGTATACTAGCATTTTACACAATTAAGGCTAATGCAATTCATACATTTAATATAGATACAAACGAATATATGGCGTTGCCTGTTGTGGAAATAGCAAGAATTGCTGTAGATTTTGACTTCCAAGGGAATGGTTTAGGGAAAATATTATTTTATGATTATATAATACCTAAAATAAAAAAAGTAAGTAAGATTATTGCCATATATGGTATCATTGTATTTGTAGAATCGGAAAATGGTCAAGGAATACAATTTTATAATTCACTAGGATTTAAAAGAGCCAATAATGAAATACAAAAAGCAGTTGGCGATTCTTATAACGAAAAATGTGAATTGTATGTGCTGAAATTAGATGATATAAAAGAGTAGGGGTAATCCAACTCTTTTATTATATTGGCTGATGTTTTGATTTTATAGAAACATATGTTCAGACTACTCTTCTATTCATTCTTAGTATATAATGAAAATGATACTAATGATGAATAATAGGAGAAAAATAATATGGGAGTAAGAAATGTTGTTCCAATACACGATATTGTAAAACCAGATATATTTGAAGACAAAATAGAATTAATATCAACTTGTGAAATGTCAATAGATGAATTGAAAGCTTTTGCACTTGTGTTAAAATACGCAGCAGTTGTCATGGAAAAAGATGGGATAACCAAAGAAAGTATCAAAAAGGCAAGTGTTGTTTTTTTAGGCAGTGACGAATTAATAATTGACGAAGAAGATGAAAAATGTTGTGCCTCTACATTTTCATTAATCATTTATCATATGAATAGATTAAGGAAGACAAATAATTTTTTAATTATAACTTACGCATATATAGAAGAAATTGTACATCATTTTTGGAACATTCATGACGAAACAGAAGTAAAATATAAAGGATTAGAAATTATGAAATATCTAAATCCGAATGTCACAATTGATACTTTAAAAAGGTGGGATTTTAATTGAAAAAAACGAGATGAAAAACGATAATATTGAAAATAATTTAATTCTTGATGAATTGATATGTAATTGTGAAATTGCTAGAGATAAAACAACATTTGACTGTGCTTTATTAAATAGAAACGGACAAACAACAGTGTAACAAATGATATTATTTTATCTGCCTTATATGATGTGTATTTGTTCGTGGTTTATGACTGTTTAAAATTGGGATGGCTTAATCCCACATTATGAGTTTTATATTTTTTTAATAAAAATAGTAATATTTACTGCTCTGATTCGTCATCAATCGATAGAGAGATAAGATTTATTCTTATCAGAGAGATGAGGCATTACGCCCTCATAAGTGAAATAATTTTTAGTCAAGAGACATCGATTGAGATGTCTCTTTTTTGGAGGAGATGTATCTTATGACAGAACAGCAAAAAAATTATATGATGATTATCAAAGAAAATTATGCAGCGGAATATACGAAAGCCCTCATGGTGTAATTGAACGCAAAGAGTTTGAAGAATATTCAAAGGAGTATTCGTATAGAGCTAATTGTAAATTAACAGGAAAATTCCGCAGCAGGAAGTATTTTTAGACCACTCCCCCACTCCACATTAAAATAAAGAAGGTGATGTAGTGAAAAACAGCAACAATAAACTCGAAATAAAAATCACTAAAGAAGACATATTAAATCATCTAATTCATTCAATCGATCAAGAATATCCCCATCCCTCAACACTTGCACGTAAAATCGATAGAGAGAATTTACTTTCTCAAATTGGCTTTCTTGAGGGAAAAACTCTTTTAAATATTCGTATATATATGAGCAATCGGTATCGACAACTTTATCATAAATATCTGGGAAAGCAATACGACCAAGAATTCTTGATATATCGTAATATAAAATTTCCCCATTTTGAAATACCCGTTTACGTTCTCTGTAAAGATAAGCTGCAAGATTTTCTACGTAAACGTGTTCCATTGATTCGAAATCGTTCGTATTATTAGAAAAATCTACAAATTTATAAGTATATAAATTTTCTGAATAGAAAGCATGAAATTCACTCCATAAACAAAAATTTTCGTAATTTCTCATTTCTTTAATTTTAGAAATATCAATATTTTTATATACCGCAAATTTATAAAAATCTTCAATGTGGACTAATTCGTGAAAAAATGCAATAAGCATGTTAGACATATCTAAATTTTGCGTACGTAAGAACATAACGGGAGATGCTAATTTATTGCTATCGTTTGGAAATACAACACAACCATTTGTTAAATTGTCTTTTAATATAAGATTAGCGTCTTGTTGAATTTTCGATACAGACTCGTATAAATCATCTGTAAAGAACAAATTTTTAAGGTCAAATACAGTAATGTCCGAGATCTTCAAATTGTAATATTCATATGCAGATTTTACAATATTCATAATTTTGTTCATACTTATAGATTTGTTATCCATAAAATCTCCTCCAAAGGTGGTGAATCTAAAATTGAAAAATTTACACTTACTGCATTATAAAATATATGCATTTTTACATTTTACAAAATGTAGAATGATTATATTCTTATATTCATTAAGCAAAAACAATCGAAAGGTGTTGAACCAAATACATAAAGATTTTAATGAGAAAATCGAAAATAATTTTGGTCTTCACAAAACAGATTATTCATGCGAATACACATTGAAAAAGCAGCACAAATCATGTAATGACCTAAAGCAGAGAATACGTGAGTTAGAATCAGAAATGATGATGGAACATCTCAATATCTAACCCACTCTCATCTCACGGTTTCCATGTGTGACCACAGTTAGAACATCTATTGACTGTTTTATTACTTCCTAAGAATCCAGTCCAGAACGAATATCCTCTTTGTCCGGCGGTTATGTTGGTTGATCCGCATTTCGGACAACGTGGTTTGGATTCATCTGCTTTTTTACGTTCTTCCTCTGCTTCTTTGGCTTGAACTTGTGACCGAAATTGTGACATTTTTAATTCATATTCTATGATATCGTCATCGTGCAGTTTTATCATTGCATCATAGAAATCTGTAGAATCTGAGATTTTTGACAGAATTGTAAAATCATCATCTGGCATTGATGTCATGATTATTGGATGACCATATCGACATTTTTCTGCCGAATCATATAGATAGTCTATATATCCTGGTGAAGAAGAAAAGGCATCTTTTATTTTTTCTTTTTTACATGTTGGACAGATTTTTAAATGATCTCCCATATTTATCCCCCTATATGTTTGTAATTGCAAGTTATTTATATATAGTTTATCAGAACAAAAGACGATTGTAAACTACGACTCTGAAACGGATAAATTTTCAACAATTTTTGATAATTTTAAAAAGGAAACAAAACCTAAGTTCAATAAAGATACATTAAATTTTGCCAAAGAATTTAGTGATTCAATAGACAATATAGAAGATGTAAAAATAGATAAAATTGCTTCACAATTCAAAGAAGTAGATTCCAGTGTCATTGACATGGCGAAATCTGTTCAAAACGGTTCTATGGAAATGGACGATTTCAAAGCGAAAACTTTGGATGCCACTACTGCTTCTTCTAAATTCAGTAGAATGGCAAAAACTGCTGGTACCGCACTGAAGTCAATTGGTGCTACTGCTCTGAATATGTTTGGTGGTTTTCTTATTGCTGAAGGAATCAGTTTAGCAATAAAGGGAATTTATAATCTTGTAAATGCAGACAAGATCGCAATTGAAAATGGTCAAAAGGCTCAACAAGAAATCAAGGAAGTATTTGATACTTACAACGGAAAAGTCGATACGGTTAAATCACTCGGAAATAAATTTGCACAAGATGCAGATTCAATCAAGACCACGGGTGATGCTGTAGAATCACTGACTCAAAAATATGTAGAACTTAGAAAAGGTGTAAGTTCAGATAACACAAATCTTACACTTTCTGAAAAAGAATATCAGGATTATCTTGATATAAGTAATCAATTAGCTGAATCATTCCCATCACTTGTGTCTGGCAGTGATGCTGCCGGAAACTCCATTTTAAATTTGGGTGATAATGCTTCTGTTGCCGCTGATAAAATGGAAAGACTGCTAAAAACGCAGATGACGTTGGCTCATAATGATATTGTTGATAAATCAAGAGACTCCTTTAGGGGTGCTTTTGAAGAAGCAGACAGTATTGAAGATGAGATAAAATCATTAAAAGGTCAAGAAAAGCAATTAAAAGAATCTGCTTCTCAAATATCTTTAAGCCGAGATGAAATCAGAGAACAACTTAAAAGTGGACATCTTATCTTCAAGGATATGTCTAAAACCGATGCAGACAAGATGGAAAAGGCACTTGGAGCATATGTCGGAAAAGAATTGGGTCGTGTCAGACGATCTGACGTATCTTTGGACGGTCACACTATTGACAGAATCGAATTTACAATTGATCCTGTAGTAGATGAGAACAAACTCAACGAAGCAACCGATATGATCGAGGCGAGAGTTGCTGCAGGCGAAGACGAGATTGCTGCTAAAAAGGGCGAAATTCAGTCTAATATCAAAGCGCAAGAACAAAAGCAGAAAGAAGTATGGAACAGTTTTGCTGAAAGCACGGTAAAACCTTATCTTGAAACATCTGCTGCGATTTCTGATATGCCTGTTGAATTACTCAATGCAGTAGAGGGTAATTTACAGAATTTAGATTGGAAAAAACTTTATAAAGAATACGGCGGGGATGCTGATCAGATGCTTTTGGATGAATTAGTTTCACCATTAAATAGTCTTGAAAAGCCAGCGCAAGAAGCTTTGACGAAAGCACTTAGTTTAGACCCATCAAAAATGTCTATTGCAGAATATAACAAAGCTATTGATTCTGCTTTAAAAGATGTTTCTGACAGCAAGACAACTAGAGACGAATGGAAAAATAGATTCTTTAAATCTGCGATTGATTCTGCAACTGAAGATGCCAATGCATTAAAAGAGCAGTTTAAGGATGTAGAAAAAGAAATTGATAATTTAAGTGGAGAAGACCGAGAATTAGCATACCAAATTGCTATCGAAGATGAGGATTTCGACGGAACATGGCAAGATGTAATGGATAAGATCGAAGTCATGAAAGAAGAATCTGAGAATCCGATGACATTCAATCTTGGTACATTTACATCAGAAGTTGGAGATGCGATTGCTTTAATTGATACATTAAATGCTGCTCTTGCAAATAGTTATTCTGGAAAAGGATTAAGCGTATCTTATGAAGTAGACGAAGAAACTGGTGTTGTACAATTAACTGGAGACATCGCAAATCTTCAAGCAGCTTATTCAGATTTAGAAGGATATGATCCATCTACTCTATTCGAAAGAACAGCAAATGGTGTACATATTAACAGAGAAGCTCTTAGACAATTACAGGCTCAAGAAGAAGCTTTGAACAAGTCTAAATGGCTCGAAGACGAAAAGAATCTTACAGATCAATTAGCAGTGGCTACCAACAAATTAGCAAATGCAAAGAATTCTGGAAGTGAATCTGAGGTTGCGTCCGCACAAGCAACCGTGGATTCATTACAACAACAGTTGGAGCAAGTTCAATTGTTGTCAGCTGCATATGACGGAGCCACTTCTGCATATCAGCAATGGTTAAATGCTCAGTCTTCTGGAGAAGAAGGCGATATGTTCCGAAATGTATCCGAGACAATGAAATCTCGTGGCGATCAACTATATAAGGAAGGTCGTTATAACACAGAAGAATTTCGTGCTATCGCTGATTACTTCTCAAACGAAGATTTGTCTACTGCCCCGATGGAAAAACTTGTTGCTGCTTATGAAAATGCTGCTAATGCAAGAGAAAGATACTTTACCGGGAATAAACAGGGTATTGATAATTTCATGGCTGATATGCAAAATGATGCAGAATTAATGTCAAAAGGGATTGTCAAAACACTTGAAGACGGAACTATGGAATTCCAAACCGGTTCAGATAAAATATTGGCTGATAAATTCCATCTTAGTGAAGAAGCAATTCAATCTATTTTAAGAGCTGCTACAGAATATGATCAACATATTAAAATCGGTAAAATCGATGGTTCGGAAGATTTTAACGCTTCTATTGATGAAATGAAATCAAAAGCTGACGAAGCCAAAGGTAAACTTGAAGAATTAAAGAATGCTGGAAATCAGAGTTTGGATTTGAATTTTAATTTTGACAGCACTGATTTGGCAGATTTAGATTCTCAGATTGAAAGAGCAAAAACAAATCTTGATCAATTCAAAAATTCAGATGGTCAGATTGATTTAAATGTCGAAGGCGCTCAGGAAGCCGTTACAATTTTACAAACCCTTATTCAGCAAAAGATTATGGTGAGTCAGCCGGCAATTATGACAATTGACACGACTGGACTTGATGAAGCTACTGCTGATACGGTTTCTAAGTTGCAAGAATTTCAAGAGCAATTAAACACTGTTAATTCATTAGAGATGCAACAAGATTTTGGAATTCAAGTAGACACTAACCAACTTGACGCTGCGAAGGCTAAGGCTCAAGAATTATTCTCAGAATTGCAAGGAAAATCAGAAGATGGTTCACTTGAAATTACACCAGATGTAAAAGTTGATACAGGATCAATGGAGTCATTGGAGCAAAGTTTGTCTTCTATGACGCCTGAAATAAAAGCAAAAATTGTTCCAGATGGAAATGTATCTGATACTCTGGTTACTGGTGATATTAAGGTTGAAGACCAGACTGCAAAGGTAGATTATGTAAGAGGAGACCAAGAAGCCCCTGCAGACAGAACTGCTTCTGTTGATTATATTAAAAAGGGTACAACACAAATTGAACCTGCAGACAAGAGTGCTGCTGTAACTTATAGTAAGATTGGTGGAGAACAAGCACCTCCATCGGATAAAAACGCAAATGTTAATTATAAAAAAGGGGAACAAGAAGCACCGAGTAAGAAAAATGCAGTTGTCGATTATAAACGTGGATCACAAGAATTGCCTGATTCACCTAAAAGTGCAACTGTTAATTATACTCTTGGAAATGTTGCTACTCCACCAGACGCTTATGTAAAAGTACACTATGATACATCCGGAAAACCAAAAGGTAGTAGTCCAGCCAATGGTACTGCTCATTCACAAGGAAGTGCCAACTCTGGTCATGCATTTTCTAGTGGATCGTGGGGATTAAAACAACCTGAAAAGGGCGCTCTGATAAATGAATTAGGTGCAGAAATTATTGTCAGAAATGGACAGTGGTTTGTAGAAAATAATGGATATCCTACTATCACTAATCTCAAAAAGAATGATATCGTGTTCAATCATGAACAATCCAAAGCTTTGTTAGAACGAGGATATGTTACTGGATCTCATGCTAAATTAGCATATGAAGGCAATTCTCATGCAAAAGGAACTGCATTTTCTGGGGGGTCTTGGACTTTTGGGAATACAGGTGGTGGAAACATTGGAGGCACCAACACTACTTCCAACAATCTCAACTCCGCATCAAATAATCTTGCCAAAGCTGCTTCTGATACTTCCAAAGCAGCATCTGATACATCCGAAGCTGCCGAGAAATTATCAGAAGCAGTATCCGGATACACGGACTGGGTTGAGGTGTTATTCAAACGCTTAGAATCACAGTATGATTTATTGATGAGTCAAATGGAGCGTATCGCACATCTCCCAGATAAGCAACAGAAACTGTATGAGGCAATGTCTAAGAACAGTGAACTACTGAATAGGACTCAGCAAGCAATTGGGACTTATCAAAGTCATTTTGATTCTATTGTACAACAGAGTGGAATAAACCCACTTATCGTACATCAGATTCAGAACGGGTCTATGGATATTTCAAAATACGACCAGGATACTCAAAAAATAATCAGCGAGTTGCAGTCTTATTATGATAAGCTCGTAGATTGTAATAAACAGTACGATGACCTCTTAAATAAACAGAGTGAACTGGCGCAGACAGCATTGGATAATATTGAAGATTACATCGATATGATGACTGGAATTGAGTCCTCTGCTGTAGATTATCAGGAAGCATTACGTGAGTTAGCAGCTGCAAAAGGAGAATCTGCATATTCCGACAATATGTATGGCTCTCTGCAAGAATCTATTAAAAATCAACAGGATGTTGCAGGTAAATTACAGTCACAGATTAAATCATATCAAGATGAAATCAATAAACTCATGGCAAATGGGTATATGGCTGAATACTCAACGGAATGGTTTGAAGCACAAGCTGCATTAAATGGATTCAGACAAGAAGCTGCTGAAGCTGAGAAAACACTGATTGAATTACAAGATCAGTTAAGAGAACTTGATTTACTAAAACTGCAACAGGTTATTGATGAGTTAGACAGAACTGCAAAACGACTGGAAAACAATTCTGACCTTACAGAATCAAAAGGTGAACAGGTATCTGAGGAGGAATTGCAAAAGCAGATTGATAATGCGAATGCACAGATTCAGGCGAATTATAATAAGCGGAATGAACTGCTTAAAGAACAGGCGAAATATGATGTAGGTTCTGATAAATATAATGAAATTGCAAAAGAGATTGAGGGTCTTGATGATGCTATCTTTGATGCAATGGAGAATATTGAAGACCTCAAAAATAAAATCTGGGAAGTAAGATGGCAACCGTTCTTTGATGGACAGGAAGCATTAGGTGATCTGATTGACCAGACAGATGATTTAAGAGGACTTTTAAATAGTGATGCTTTTCTTGATAAGAACGGCGGTTTAACTGTAGATGGTATTGCAAATTTGTCTTTGATTAGTCAGGGTATGAATGCTGCGAAACAGCAAATCAAGAATTATCAAGAGGCATTGAAGAAGCTTGATGAGGATTTAAAGAACGGGAATATCTCAACAAGTGAATATAAGGAGCAGCAAAAAGAATTTCTCAATCAGATTTCAAGCTCTGTTGGCGTTGTTGAAGACTACAAAGATTCTATTGTTGATCTCTATACAAAGATGCTTGAGCAAGAGAATGAAGTTGCTCAAAAATCGATTGATAAGCAGAAGGAATTGTTGGATATCAAAAAGAAAAATGCTGATTACAATAAGACTCTGCGTAAACAGGCTAGAGATGTGAATACATTGAAAGCTCAGATTTCAGCACTCGAAGGCGTGAAGTTATTTGCGCGACTTCTATTTAATAGCGGGAAAGTCCCCACAACCCTATCTTGCTACAACGGAACTGGAAACGGTAAACGTGAATGCGGTACGAGTTTATAACTCAACAGTCTTCGGATAGAAACCATAAAAAACAGATAGGTCAGGGATAACCGGGTGTGCAAGTCACCCAGACGCAACGAACTTCCTAAGTCATATATGATTTATGATATGGAAGACGCTCAACGACTGGTAAGTCCTATATATTATATATGTAGGCATAGGGTTACAAGCGATTGGTAACTCGAAAAATATAGACTATTTGAATAAGGAATGAAATGAACAATTAAATATGATATATGTTATAATTAAGATACATCTATGATGCACTTATGAATACAAGAACGTATGTTTTGTATATATTTAACAATTGTAAACATATCACTTTGTTTGTATTTTGTGTAGAATTTTCTCCGTATATGGGATATAATAATAACAAGAAAACAGCAGTGTTTTCTTAAATATATCTGGTGTGATGCAGCGTAATATGACTGCTATAAATAATCTTTGAAGTGTACGCCGGGTTAGGAACCGGTTTACATGGAGATTTACAAAGGTGCGAGGATTTACCATAGCCTAACTAGGAACTATGTTCTGAAAGAAAGTCCTTGAATGAATAGAAGGGTCATCACCAGTGACTCTTCTATTTTTATACCAAGGAGAAGTTATGGATAATATATCATTGGCACTAAATAATTTCAAAGAATTGATGAATTGCAATTATGATTTTATAATAGTTTGTAATAAGCAAAAATCAGATATAAAACTTACATTTGAATCAAAAGATTTTTATCATTTAGTAGGGTTTCAATACTTAAAAGATATAGACATCCCTAAAAATGAAAAACAGTTATTTAAAAAAATAGAATCTCTTAAGATTACTGATGAGTATTTAGGCAAAAGTGTGTTTTATACAAAAGTGGATTACAGCTATGCAAATGTAAAAGAACGAATTTCCGGATTTAAAGATGTTGATAAATTTATAGAAAACAAAAATATTATATGTAGATATATAAAAACTAATAACCCTTCATCGGCTATAAAAGCGGATTATTTAATAAAAAGTACTTTATATAACAGAACGGCATATATGTTTTTGAGAAAAAGAAGCAAAGGAGATGAATATTGTATGTGTTCATTTTTTATGCAACCACAAAATGAATATATAGGTCAAAAAACATATTGGTTGTATAAAGCCAAAAAACGTATATCGGACAATTATGTTAAAATATTGTTAGATAGAATATCGGAATCCACAGAGCAGTAACAGGTAATACTACTGCTCTTTTATTATATCCAAAATCATTTCAAAAAATAAATTCCAAATTATTCAAATAGAAGGTATAGTCTCAACTTCTGGGGATAACTCAGAGAAGTTCATAAGAGAACTGCATAGTGTAGCGAACTATGTGAAGATAATTGAAATAATGCGAGTGCTCAGGCTGAATTAAAGAGGTTAAAAGCACAACTCAGAGATGCAGAAGAAGAAATGCAAGACACCCGTGATGACCATGAATATGATGTGCGTCAGAATGGTCTGGACGGTTTGAGCGAGGATCTCGATAAGCAGCTGGAGGAAACATTATACGATGTTACTCATAATGCTGAAAAGCAGGAACAAGTAATATCTGGAATGTTAAACCGCGTTGTTGGAAACTACCAACAGGCTTATGACAAAATTCAGCAAATCATCAACAGTACAGGATTTGTACCGAATAAGGATTTATCCAATAATCTTGGAAATCTTGGTACAAGTAATGGGGCGCAAGATCAAGTTGACAACAGCATGACTAACGCTCCTAATTATAGACCGGATGATTGGACGGGTGTGAATACCGGTCAGATTCAGAACGGAACAACACAGGATAAGAATGATCAGATTCAAGGTGATATCAGCAAGAATCCAGACTTATCCAATAGACCTGTTGCAGAAATTACATTAAGTCCGGGGACACTTTCTATACAGGAAGGTTCTACAGGCACAGTTTCAGCGACAATTAGACCAAATGATGCAAAAAATAAGAGTTTGCAGTGGGTGTCATCAAATCCAGATGTTGCTACAGTTGCAAATGGAACTGTTCATGCTGTTAAAGCAGGTAGCACTACTATTAGTGCAATTGCAACAGATGGTGGCGGTGCTACTTCAACAAATAGTTGTGCAGTAACTGTCACACCAAAACCAGAACCACCAAAACCAACTACACCACCCCCGAGTAATAATGGTGGAGGAGACGGAGTACCGAATGTTGGAGACAAAGTAATATTCGCAAGTGGAGATTACTACTACTCTTCTGACGGTCAGTCCCCTGCTGGAAATGAAATGCGTGGTCAGGAAGTATATATTACCAGTGTTAATAATGCTAATTGGGCACAGAAGAAATATCATATTAGTAGAACATCTCGTTTCGGAGAGCGTGACCTTGGTTGGGTAAGTCTTGACCAGTTAAGAGGTTATGCGTCTGGAACAAAGAAATTTGTAAATGGTTCAGAAATTGTTCGCATCAATGAAGGAAATAATCCTGAAATGATGGTTAGGCGTGGTGGGTTGACAGGAACAGCTACGACAATTACTTATGGTGATGCTGTTGTAAATGCAAGACTGTCAAAGAACATTATGGATCTTGGTGAACACAAAGATGATATTTATAGTTCACTGAACATTGCAAACAGCCTTGGTGAAAGACCTAATGTAACAAACAATTACTATGACAAGATGATAGAAGTTCAAGGAAGTATTGACAAGGAAACCTATCCAGGCATGAAGAAGGTAATTGAAGGAGTCACAAAGGAATTTACCAAAGAAGCTCATAAACTTGGAATGCATCGGACACTTTAAAAATAAGCGGTGGGATTTATTGTCCTGCCGCTTGTAATAAATATACACATATGATAAAATATATCAAAATATTGTGTATGGAGATAATTATATGTGTAGTAAAAATGAATTTTCTAATCGTAACGTCATTGTAGAAATATCTTCTACAGAACGTAACGAGTTTACTAATAACATAAAAGGATGGATTCAGCAAGAATCATCTAATCAAGAAAATCAAGAGGAGTGATCAGTATAAACTGGATTACTGAAATTATAAATCAATTACCACAAATTCTTTCTTATATTG
>ERZ1036431.727-NODE-727-length-14723-cov-4.684279_pt1 | contig 14723 bp, 12 predicted proteins | sample MGYA00514222_ERZ1036431 | MGnify/ENA primary metagenome ERZ1036431 (study PRJEB33795, sample SAMN09464926) | human gut metagenome | host: Homo sapiens | place: USA: Stanford, California | collected 2016-08 | study: EMG produced TPA metagenomics assembly of the... | reverse complement strand
CTTCAAAGATTTTCGACTTTATCGAATCCCTGTTCGTCATTTTTTCTGATCCCCCAGATTAAAAACAAGGAACTCACAGCCTGACAGCTTGTGAGTTCCTTGTTTATTGGGGATGAGGAAGCGGCATTATGGATGTCCGGCTTGATGCCGGATCAGAGGTTCATGCTCTGGATGCGGATGGCTTCTTCCGTCGCCTTGGTCTTGGCGGTGCCCTTTCCGGTGATGTCGAAGGCCGTCCCGTGTTCGGGCGTCGTGATGGCGTAGGGCATACGCGGCCTGCTCTTTCGTTAAGCACTCGACTGCTCTGAACAAACAGCTTTTTCTGCGTGCTGACAAGGCAGTTCCGTACGGTGTGGTGATGGAAGTCATGGGCTGCATCCGGGCAGTCGGCATAACTAACTTGGGCATGGTGGCGGAATCTGGGGGTGGGCTGGCATCCGGAGATGCCGAGAAGGTGCAGCCCGACATAAAACCTGTAACGGGCATGACTCCTATGAGCTTTTTCCAACGTGCCGCGACCTTAGTATTTTCCCTACTTCTACATGGCTTCATAGCCATAGCAGGATTCTTTTTCGCAAGCACCGAAATCTTGCCGGAAGAGAAAGGCTATCGCGTTTCACTCGCTGAGTTTGCTCCGGCTCAAACCTCTATTGCTCCGGGACAGGAAAAAAAGACAACTTCAGCATCTGCGGAACCTCAACCTAAAATGCCGATTAGGCCAGTGGAGCCGGAAGTCGCCCCGACTCCGCCCAAACCGGCAACGGTAGTTACTGCGAAACCAGTGACTCCCTCGCGCCCCAAGCCTAAGCCCCAAAATCGTACCATAAAGCAGACGCAGGACACAGAGAACCGAACAGAACAAGCTTCCGCCCAGAAGTCACAATCAGCCACGATGTCATAAAATTCGACAGAAACTGGCGGCGGTACGGCGCAGGGAGCAGCGCGTACCATGGGTGACCGCGCATACGCTGAAGACGTCGTGGATCAACGTCCGTCCATTTCTCGCAGAGTGATGCCCGAATACCCGAACAAGGCCCGACGGATGAACATGCAGGGACAGGTGGTGGTTCAACTTGTCGTGGATGTTTCCGGCAAGCCACAACAATGTACCATTTACTCTTCTAGCCCCACAGGCGTCTTTGATGAAGCGGCACTGGCTGCGGCCCGGCGAACACGGTTCCTTCCAGGAAGGGTTAAAGGTCAACCGGTTAATACAATTGTTCTGATTCCTTATAAATTTTCTCTACGATGAAAATTTAATGAATATAGCCTGATAAGGCATCTTATCTATCGCCCAAGCTGCTGCGCACGGCAAGGCATCTCATAAGCATCCCGCATCGTAAATGCGTTTGGTGCCTCTGTGCGGCAGCCATGGGAGAAACGGACGGGCTGTTTCTCGCTTGTGGCCTTAATGACCGCTTGTAGTAATACTAGCGGTTTTTTTGTGAGTATCAGCATTGTTGCGGTATGCAGAAACTCCAAAAGGAGTTTTTCATGGACAAAAGCAATCTTGAATTTGAAGATCTGGAAAAAATTTGCCGTGAAGTCATTAGTAGAGTTCTACACACATGCGAATTGGAACTTCTCAATAATAATGATGAAGTAAAAGATCTACCATTCGCTGCAATGGCTGTGAAAGAATCTATCTTGACATTTTTGGCCATAATTAATTCTAAAAGAACGTAAATAGCTCCTAACCGTGCCTACGGAGGTAGGCACATCAAATTGCACTGCTCTCAACCTAGGCCACAAAATATTTTTATACCATACTATCATATCGATATAGACAATGAAAACTGCATTCTCTCGTCATCTCTCCATATTTTTCTGCTGTTTTTGAATGTGCTCTTTATCCAACTTTTTTTCTCGACGCATAATTTTATTCCCCTTTATCCACAGACTGTTCCCCCATTTTTTTTGAGCATAGCGGAGGGCGACATGCCGGATGGGGGCATTTTTGTTTGAAAAGAAGAGTTCCTTTCCGCTGTCCAGAATCCTCCCACCACCAGGTAGGAAAAAAACAATTATTCCCTTGTGATCTACTGTTGCCGAGAAACCACGTATGTGTGTTATTTCCTCGGCGGCAAGCTGTTCCATACGTAACAGAGCCAAAAGCTGTTTTTTTCCTTTGCCACTCATGATTTTATTATCCAAGGCAGCTAATTCCTTGGCTGCGTATTTAGTCTGCATTTCCGCACGGCTCATTGTTGGTTGCTCTTTACCGTGCAGTGCCCATTCCTTAATCGCGGAGTCTTGCGGAACGCGATCCGGCCCCGCTATCCTCAGCTTGGAACGTAAAATGGCTAAAGCAATTTCATTGCCCTGACCAGCCTTATATTGTAGGAAACCATTCCATGAAGTGAAAGGAACCTTTTCACGTATGTCCTCACAAGTAGATTGAAACGGCAGCTTGGCTCTGGCGATTTCTTCTGCCTCATGCTTGCGGGCCAGTTGCAGCAGACCAAGGCGGTTCTTTTTTGCTATGTTCAGCCGTTCCAATTCCCTGCGTTTGGCCGCCCACTTTTCCCTGATTGCCGCAAGTGCTGCGTTTTCCCTTTCTTTGATGGTAGCCAGTCCGGTTTTCCGGTCTTTAATGCCCTGCTGATATTCCGCGTACAAAGCGCCTCGTTCTGGAGCGCGATGCAAGGGGGTCGCCTGATACCGGCTTTGCTCTGGTATTTTTTCCAAGTCCCGCGCTGGAAGGTACCTCCCGAACTTTCCCTCCAGCTTTTTCAGTGAGAAGGCTCTGTCTACTGCGCTGACTTTTACGGTATGCTGCTGATTATGGCGATCAGCCAAAATCAGACCGTTCCCGTGTGGTTTTATCACCAAACCATGCCGGGCAAGCCCCTCATGGAGCGTTTGCCAATCCGTTGCTGTCGCCAAAACATACAAGATGGTGTCTCTCTGGTCCTTAGCATACGATTCAAAGGATTGTTGGCCTGTGTGGGCTTCAATGAGGGCAGCTTTTGCGCCCACTGACCGCTGTTTCTCTTTGTTTCGGCCATTATCAACCACAAGACCGTATTCCTGCTCCAGCTCCCGGCATAAAGTGTCCCGCTTCCAGTAATCGCGGAAAGGCTCATGTCGGGTATGTTTTTCCGGGTGGATCATGTTGTAGGCTATGTGCATATGGAGATTGGCGGTGTTTTTATGGACGCCACAATGCCGCTGATGCTCGGTATAACCCAACGCGGCGGTAAAGCGTTCTTCAATGGCCATGAACACCTCCGGCGTCAATTTTGCCTCGTCCTCCAGGCGAAAGCTGATCACAAGATGGTAGGTTTTGTTTTTCGTGGTGCGGACGTTTATGGCCTGAACGTCCATGGCCTCGGCAATGCCGTTCTGGTAATCATCATCCCCAAGGCATCCGGCGCACCAGCGCATGAGACTTTTTTCGCCTTCATGCCCGGCATCGGCAATGTACTCGGCAAGACGGGCGTAGTTGTCATTTTGGGGGCTGATGTCCACTTTTTTGCTGATCATCGTATGCCCGCTATGGCCTGCTGAACTTCCCGCTGCCGGACGTCCAGTTCATGTAAAAGACGGTGAACTGTCAGCCTGTCCGCGCCATTCGCCAATGCCTGTTTCACCAGCCCGCCAAGTCTGCCAAGGTCGCCTTTGAGCCGTCGTAATTCAATCCTTGCCTCCTGATGTTCCAGACTTGGGACGGAAAATCCAAGGCACACCCTTTTGCTGAACGTGGAAAGGGACAGCCCTGCCTTGCTGGCCGATGCTCTGATCTGTGCGTGTTCCTCTGGGGTCAGATAGGTTCTGAGAATCAATTTTTTGCTCGGCACAAGGAGCCTCCTGAATTTTGGAGGCTCTTAGGCCTGCATAGTGACGATAAACGAGCCAAGCGTAGCGCCTGCCACGCTCTGGGTCTGGGGAATGGTATTTGCCCACGGCTTTCCAGTTCAGGCCGTAGCGGGCGATCTCTTCCGCAAGTATCCATGTACCCCAACTCTCATTGATGGCCGGGTCGAGCAGTGATAACGGGTCTATGCCGTATCGCTCCATCCACCATGAGTTTATCTGCATTTTACCAACGTCAAAAGACAAGCCAGCCGCAATCGCCTTTTGTATGAGCTGTTTCGCTTTCTCCCGCGTGGCAGGGTAGTAGGATCTTCCGGCTATATTGACCGTAAAAGGGTTTAGGCCGGATTCCTGAAGGGCGATAGCTTCTACCAGTTGGGCGGGCGGCTCTGGCGTGGCGTAAAGTTCCGCTGCGACTGCTGGTGTATACAGACAAAGCAGAACGGCTAGCGTGAATGCCATCTTCATGGGGTCTGCCTCTTGTTTTGGCGTTGAGCGGAACCGCGAATAAGCAGCCCCGCAGGGCAGGACAGGAATGGAGCCGCCGGAAGGTGGGTACACTTCCTCTGTCCTGTCCTCTGAAATGCCAATACAGTAGCACAGACAAAAACATTTAAGAATACAAATACATAAGTTATGCTTACTTATTCTTCGCTATGGCTGTGGATTACTGTCTATGCTTGGGGATGCAGAATTATTGCTGCGCTCCATCTGCGTATGGAAAAATATACCTCCGTATTGTTTTGGGCGGCTGCTTGTAAAAAGCGCCCTCTGTTGACGGGGTTTTGCTGCTGGCTTACAGAAATATGAACAATCTCAAGAATCCTTGAAGGTTTGATAAAGCTGCCTTTTAGACACAGGCATGGTTCGCCAATTTGGCAATAGCCTATTGTCAAATTGCATAACACGGTAAAATGACAAACTAACTCTGCTGCCGCATGGGTATGACGATCTCCTGAAAGACCTGAAAGCGCTTGTTCACAAGTCGCGTATGAACGGGGCTTTGGCGTGAGGGTTGCGCGACATCGCGCACCTTGGAATGGAGAGAACAAACACGAGGGCTTTTGTAAATGCTAACGGCATGATCCAATCATCGCGGAAATTGCTATGCATGGACAACAGAAAGAACAGAGGCTCCGTTTTTTTTTGTAAAGACTGCTTGAAAGAGGTTGTCTTGAAAAAAGGGCGAGTTCGCGCCCACCATTTTGCCCATAAATCGCCCGTGACATGCCAGTATGGCATTGGGAAACGGATGCTCATCATAAGGCGAAAAAAGGAATTTTTGAGGCTCTAAAAAACTAATCCAAACTGCTCCTACTGTGAACTCGAACAAAAGGTAAACAACGTAGTTCCTGATATTTATGCAATCATAAAAGAAGTGCCGGTAGCTATTGAGATTCAGCGAAGCAATATGACCGTCCAAGACGTGTATGATAGGACGGTGGCCCGTCACAAGAACGGCTTGAGCGTGATTTGGGTTATCCCCTCAATCAATCAGTTGAAAATTTTCAAAGAAGACAATCAAGATGTGTGCAGAGTTCCAAAGTGGCTTGAGTGTATTCATGCCATGGGATTTGGACGCATATATGTTTGGTCAGGCAATAGGGAATATGTTATTCCTTTACATTTTAGCAAATTTACCCGCTATGTTCATGAAACATATTTTTATAATTCTGATGGTGAATATATGATAACTGGGAGATATGACAAAGCATTGAAGGATAAAAAATAGTAAACAATGCTCCAAGAAAAATTATTGATATTGGAACTGATTTTTACTCTGCTAAAAGAGATTGTTTCTATACCAAAAAATATTCATTGCCGTCATGCCTTATATGGCGCGATTCCATGAAGAGTTGGTGGGAAGTTAAAAAGAAAACTGCTTCTCATGTTACCCAAGTGAACTACGACAATCATGTACCAGATAATATAGTTGATAATGCTCAACGGGATAGTGATGAAAAGTGGTTTGGTGGTGACAAGCCCTAAGTATCTTCTGGCAAATTTGAGGCATTTGGCGTTTCGGTGTCGAGTAGGTATGGGCATGATAGCGAGGTCGCCGAGATGCTCGGGTTTGTTGAGGATCTGGTCCGTGAGAGTTTGGCAGGCGTATTAGAAGAAGTGTTTTATGATTCAAAGGCTTGCCTTTGCGCTTTTGAGTTTGCTCCAGGATTTGACCTAAAAGGGCACATAGCTGAAATTGTGCTTTCGTGTGCCAAAAGCCATATTTCTCAATTTATCTGGGATGGCCGCTATGAACAATCAGATGCTTTTGATGATATGGGGAATGAGGATTAAAACGACAACGTGTATATACTTCCTCTAACAGCAAATATTTCTGCATTCATTACATCCCCTAGGCTTTGACATTCCTTCCAGGGTAAAGGAAATCGGACATTAAACAAAAGGAACAGAATATGCGCATAGCAGACATTAAGATACTTAATTTCCGCAAGCTCGAAGAGGTTTCCGTGGACTTGCGCGGCGATACGACCGTGTTTATCGGAGCGAACAATAGCGGAAAAACGTCTGCAATGGCTTCTATGCGGTATTTCCTGAATCCGGTTGGTTATAAAAACTTCAATATTTACGACTTCACAATTTCCAATCACGCAAAAATAAAAGAAATCGGCAAAAGATTGGAAAATGAAGAGCAAAAAGCATCCGATACTACTGGCACTTTAGGAGAGCCGGAAAAGCGGGATCTCTCAGTGTGGAAAACCATTTTGCCATCGTTTGACCTTTGGTTTGATGTAGGAGATGACGATATTCACTATGTCAGTCACATGTTACCAACGCTTGACTGGACGGGAGGCCATTTAGGCATACGGTTACGGTATGAGCCAAAAGATGTCGCAGCTTTCTACAGCGCATATAAGGAAGCGCGTGCTCATGTTGAAAAATTGAAAGAAAAAGCGCGAGCGAATTCCACGCCCTGCAACGTAGATTTATTCCCGAAGGATATGTTTGAGTTCCTAAAACGGGATTTGCAGAAATATTTCACTATGAAATTTTATGTTCTAGATCCCGCCCAAAAAGACGAAGAGCAAGAAACCATTGGTGAGCCGATAGAAGAAAATCCCCTGATTGGACTTATACAAATAGACGAAATAAACGCCCAACGCGGGCTAAATGATGAAGCGCTAGATATTTCAGTCAGCGACAAGCGACGGTTATCGCAACAACTTGCGGAATATTATAACCAGCATCTTGATCCGACCAAGGAGCCGACTGAAAAAGATATTAAGGCCCTGGACGCTATATACAAAGCGCAACAGGCTTTCACCGATAGTATGTCGCAAGGTTTCCAGCCCGCTTTGAAAGAACTTGGTACTTTGGGGTACCCTGGATTTTACAACCCAAATATCAAGATAACCCCCCAACTGAAACCGACAGACGGGCTTGACCATAATTCCGCGCTTCAATACGAGCTCGACGGGTGTAAGGATTCATTCCTTCCAGAAACGTATAATGGATTGGGCTATCAAAATTTAATATTCATGGCGTTTAGACTTATTCGATTTAGGGATTCCTGGTTGAAAATAGGCAAGCAAAAGGCGTCCCCACCAGCTGGAACAAACCTTGAATACCCGCCAATACATCTTGTGTTAGTGGAGGAACCGGAAGCCCACTTACATCCGCAGGCCCAGCAAGTATTTATAAAGCAGGCTTACAAAATCCTTACAAGCAGAGATGAAGTTAAAATTGGTAACCTAACAACGCAACTTATCATTTCTACACATTCAAGCCATATAACTCACGAATGCGAGTTTGCAAATCTGCGCTATTTTAGGCGCATTCAGCCTGCTACTGGAAAAGTTCAAAGTAGCAAGATTATCAATCTATCCAATGTGTTTGGAGGTGATAAAAATACTCAGCAATTCGTTTCGCGATATATCAAGCTTACACATTGTGATTTATTCTTCGCGGATGCGGCTATTTTAATAGAAGGCGACGCGGAGCGTATTTTGCTTCCCCATTTCTTACGTAAGTATGATTGCCTAACTCAGTCCTATATTAGCATATTGAATATTGGTGGTAGCCATGCTCATAAATTAAAGACATTTATGGAAACATTGGGAATCCCAACGCTTATCATAACAGATTTAGACGCAACAAGAGAAAATGAAAAAAAGAAGTGGGAATCTGCACCGGTGGCGCGCGGAGCGAGTCAAAAAACGAACAATGATACTTTAAAATCTTGGTTTCCCAAAAAGGACTGCATTGACGATTTGCTCGGACTACGGGCTAACGATAAAAAGCAAGACAAGCCCTTTGCTTTGCGGGTTGCATACCAAATACCAATCACTATAGGCAACGCGGAAGTGTTACCGTACACATTTGAGGATAGTTTGATTTTTGAGAACAAGGCCATTTTTGATGGAACAGCCAATGCAAAAGGCATGATAAAAAAAGCACAAAATATTACAGATGCGCTAAGTGCGTTTGAGATTATACGAGACAGTGGATTTAAGAAGGCTGAATTCGCTTTAGATTTACTGTATCTTGAAAATTTTGATGAAATCAGAATACCTACATACATATCAGAAGGATTGCAATGGCTAGAAAGTATATTACAGTCAAGGCTGGCGCAAGTAACTTTAGATGAAGATAGCGCGGAGGCCAGCAATGCCGAATGAATCTGTTATGCTAGATGACAATCATATTGACGATGGTGTTGACGCAAAAATTGCCGAGTGCCTAAATTTAGACGATCCAAAGAGCTTCTTCCTATTCGCCGGAGCTGGATCTGGTAAAACACGATCGCTTGTAAAGGCGTTAGAAAATATAAATACTTCTATTAGCGAAAAAATGCGCCTACATGGTAGGCAAGTCGGAGTTATCACTTATACAAATAACGCCTGCGCCGAAATTAAGCGCAGATTGAACAATGATACACTTGTGTATGTTTCAACTATACATAGCTTTACTTGGGATTTAATCCGTGCGTTTAACGCGGATATAAGTAAATGGTTAAAGGAAAGATTAACCGCTGATATTGTAGAATTGCAAAGTAAATCCTCGCGTCAAGGAACAAAAGCGGAAGCCGATAGAGTTCATAAAATTGAAAGCAAACAGGAGCGTTTGCGTGAATTGGATGGCATCAAGAAATTCACATATAATCCAAATTCAAACAATACAGATCGGGAATCTTTGAGCCATACAGAAGTATTGCAAATTGGGGCATATTTTTTAACTGCAAAGCCCCTTATGCAACGTATTTTGATAAAAAAATTCCCCATACTGCTAATAGATGAGAGTCAAGACACGAATAAGGGGCTTATGGAGGCATTTTTGCTGGTGCAGCAGCGTCATAAAAATGAATTTGCGCTTGGGCTGCTTGGAGACACCATGCAACGCATCTATGGCGACGGAAAAGCTGACCTAGGAATTGGATTGCCTGCGGATTGGGCAAGGCCAGCCAAGAAAATGAACCACCGCTCACCAACGCGGATCATTGAATTGATAAATAAAATCCGCTCCGATGTCGATTCCCAAAAACAACAGGAACGACATGATAAGCAAGGTGGGATCGTTAGGCTTTTTGCTATTCAATCCAGCAAGGACAAACAAGCAGCCGAAGCGCTTGTTATGCAACAAATGGCGGCGATAACGGGAGATGGTGATTGGGATAAGCGCGAATCTGTTGTTTCTTTGATTCTTGAACACCACATGGCTGCAAACCGGATGGGATTTGGCGAGATGTTTAGCGCCCTATATCCATCCGATGAATTCCGGCTCGGACTTTTAGATGGCACGTTGCCTGAAATTCGGATATTCTCCGAGGTCATTTTGCCGATACTGGAAGCGCATAAAAATGGTGATAAGTTCGCATTGACCAATGTCGTAAAAAAAATGTCACGACTATTTCAGAAACGCTATATGCTCGAAAATAAGACTAGATCTAAAAATATTTTGGAAATAGCGAAAACCAACATAGAAAAATTATGCACAGCATATGATGCTAATCCAGATATAAATTTTGGAGAACTCTTAAAAATGGTTTATGAGGGTGGTGTATTCAAAATTCCCAATGGGTATAAACCGATTTTAATGAGAACACCTATTGAACAAGCTGTAGTCAATGCATTTGAGGATGAAGTAGATAATACTGAAGAGCCATCAGTCGATAAAATAGACTGTTTGGATAATTTTCTAAACACAAAATTTTCGCAAATACAGAATTATGCTGCATATATCAACGGACAATCTCCATTTTTCACGCATCAAGGAGTGAAAGGATTGGAGTTTCCAAGAGTAATGGCCATAATTGATGACTCTGAAATGCGAGGGTTTTTATTTTCCTACGACAAGTTGTTCGGGATAAAAAGTAAAACTGCGACTGACATCAACAACGAGAGAGAAGGAAAAGAAACAGGGATAGATAGAACACGTCGCCTATTCTATGTCATCTGTAGTCGTGCAGAGAAAAGCTTGGCAGTCGTAGCCTATACTGATAATCCGGCGGGATTAAAGGCAGGGCTGTCTGGAAATGGCTGGTTTAACGATGATGAAATTATTATCTTAAACTAAATGCGGCCCAATTATAACCTATCAGACTGAAATCCAATATCTACCTATCTTCTGATTGGTTTTCTTCACTCCAATCACGCAGTTTTTGTTGCAACTCTTCCTTGGACGGCAAATATAACTGATACTGCGAAGCGTAAATGTTGGCATCCTCCGGCAGCGTTAGCTCGACCAGGGCGTCATTTTTGAGCTTACAAAGGAGAATCCCAACTGTCGGATTTTCTTCCGGCAATTTCACATGGCGATCAAAGTAGTTCACATACATCTGCATCTGGCCCAGGTCCTGATGGGCCAGCTTCCCGATTTTCAAGTCTATCAGCACATAGCAGCGCAACAGGCGATTGAAAAAGACCAGATCGACATAAAAGTGATCAGCGCCGAAAGAAAAACGTTTTTGCCGGGCTTCAAAAAGAAACCCCTTGCCGAGTTCCAGCAGGAAGGATTCAAGCCGATCAATAATGGCGCTTTCCAGGTCATGTTCGGAGTAATGGGCTTTTTCCTCCAGACCGAGGAATTCCAGCACCAGCGGATCTTTGATCAACTGGCGCGGGGTTTGCGGCAAGTCGCCCTCGTTGGCCAGACGCGCCACCCCTTCCTTGTCCCGACTAAGAGCGAGCCTTTCATACAGGCAGGATTCCACCTGACGCTTGAGCGTGCGCAAATTCCAGCTATGGCGGGCAGCTTCTATTTCATAGAACATCCGTTCTTCCGGGTTGGCGATGCTCATAAGAAAAACATAATGAGACCAGCTAATTAAGGGAAAACCTGGCAATTGCGCAGACAATGTCTGCGCAATCTTGCCGCTATTTTCCTGAATGGATTGCGCAGACACGATCTGCGCAATTTGCGGGAACGGCATGAGGTCGCTTGGAAAATTCTTCAAGCGTGGCGCATACATAATGTAGAATTGACGCATAAGCTCCAGGTTTCTTTTGGAAAAACCTCGCCCAAATTCGGCAGTCATTGACTGCGCCAAGTGTTCCATCACCTGTTTGCCGTAGGCAGCCCGCTTGTCTCCTCTCTGCTCATGTTCGACAATACGTTGACCTACGGTAAAATTCATGGCGACTTGAACGGTATCAACACTTCGGGCGGCAACTGCACGGGCAGAAAGTATGATTTCCCGCACTTGCTGAACAAGATCGGTGAGATCTCTGGCGACTATGATGGATTGTTTTGGCATTGCGGAAATGTACGCTAGTCCGGCTGGTTTGCAAAGTTGCTCGTAGGGGAAAAACGCGCTTCCCTTGTTCATTGGCCGCGCCGGAGGCGCGTGTTTTTCACTCTCTGCTGGCGCACCCTTTAATTATGGCTGATTCGCCGTAATTAAGAAATGCGTGAGACAGAACAAGTCTTAATAAAACCGGCCTCCTTCCTTTTTTCTTAATTTTTTTGTCTTTTGGTTTTATGCGCGACACCTACAGGCTAACCATGCGACACCTATTTTTTCCGGTCATGGCATACCGAACGGAAAATCCCCCTCATGGAGAAATTCAGGCCGGGGAAGTCGATCTTAGAGGGGGAGGCAGGGCCGGGATAGGCCCAAAATTCAGAAAAAACCCATGCGGCCATATGCGCGAATTCTGTTATGCGTATCTGCCGGGGCTGTAGTCGGCTGGCAATCCGAGTTCCGCGTTTGTTCGTCGTCGGCACTCGTCTGGAGCGAGATCGGCAAGCATGTATTTCGCGCAAGCCCTGTTCCAGCGTAGCGCCGCTTCCTCGCGCTTTTCCTGCTCTGCGCGTGAGCGTTGGGGCCTGAATGTGAAGGCGTTGCGAAGCCCTTTGGTTATCCGGCGCATGAAGTCCGTTACTTTGCGGTTTGCCTTCTGTGCCTTACGGCGTAGGCTTTCGGACGCTCTGGCCCGTTCCCGGTGCAGCATGGGGCCAAGCCCCAACCATTCAAAAAGCGCCTCCGTCACCACACGGATGGCCCGGCAGCCGAAGTACATGCCTTCGTCGTTCTGTGTGCGGGGCTGGGTCACTTTCATGAAACCGGCTTCTTTGAAGAGGGCAATGGCCCGCTCACAGCGGCGCTGGCCGATACCCGAATCCCGCACGATAGTCCGCATGTCGATGTCTATGAAGCCGCTGGCCGCCGTTGGAGTGCCCAAACACATGGAAGCCAAGTCAAGGTAGGAAAGGATCGTTTCCAGGACAATCTGGCAGGCTTCCCGGCGTTCTGACCTGGTTCGCCTGTTTGGCTGCGCTTGCAGGGGCGGGCATTTTTTAGGATGAAAATACCAAGCCTTTGCCCGTTCGGCGGCGAGGGAGAGGATGCGCGGCAAGCCGCCTTTTCCTTTTCGGATGGGTTTTGCCGGGGAAAGCCTTGGGTTCTTCGGGTCATGGCCGCAACGGTTTCCGGTCATATTTCTACCCCGCAAGGGGTGGAAACCCGGTGATGCTCGAAATACGCTCGAAAAGCGATTCCGCTGTCATGCTCTAAATAGGCTAGAAAAGCCCTTTGGACGCAAAACAGGGGTTTAAGTGCTTTTTTTGCACCTAAACCCCTGTAATTTATGGAGCCAGCTGCGAGAATTGAACTCGCTACCTGCTGATTACGAATCAGCTGCTCTACCAAGTGAGCTAAGCTGGCAAATACCTGTTTTCTAAAACTTTTTTCGTCACTTTTGCAGTAACTTTTTTCTTCCCGCCAGTTGACAAGCTGGTCTATTACGAATCAGTCGCTCTACCAACTGAGCCAAGGCGGCAAATTCTTGAAATCCCTATATTTGTTTTCCAACCCGGTAGAGATTTTGATTACGAATCAGTTGCTCTACCAGCTGAGCTATGCTGGCGCATTGACCGATGGCCAATACAGGGGGAATCAATAGCTTGTCCCCGGTTTAAAGTCAAGCCATTTTCCTTTTGGAGGAATAAAAGGTTTTGGGGACGGCTTGCGGCACCTACGGCGTCAGGTGCGCAGACGGGCCGTAAAGGGAGATTGTGACAAATGGATTACGGACGTTTGAAGGGGCGATCAGGGCTTGATTCTCCACAGGTCTGTCCGTATCCTGTGCGCTGTTTTCCAAACCGTTTCAAACCTGTATTTGCGTGATCAGGACTTTTTCATGACGGAGCTTTCTTTTTTTGAACAGGCGATTTCGTTTGTTCTGCATATCGATCAGCACCTTTTCGCACTTGTCGCGGAATATGGGGCGCTGCTGTATCTTTTTCTGTTTATCGTCGTGTTCTGTGAAACCGGTCTGGTAGTGACGCCTTTCCTGCCGGGCGACTCGCTGCTGTTTGCGGCGGGGACCGTGGCCGGAGCCGGGCATCTCAGTTACCCGGTGTGTATGCTTGTCCTGTTGGGGGCGGCGATTTTGGGGGATGCCGTAAACTATGAGATCGGGCGGCACGTGGGGCCGAGCATATTCAGCCGGGAGACACGGTTTCTGAACAAAGAGCACTTGCTCAAGGCCCATGCGTTTTACGAACGGCATGGCGGCAAGGCCATTATCCTGGCCCGGTTCATTCCCATCGTGCGTACCTTTGCGCCGTTTGTGGCTGGGATTGCGCTCATGTCCCCGGTCAAGTTCCTGTCTTTCAACATCACCGGGGCTATCCTCTGGGTGGTGGGGCTGGTTTCCGCCGGGTATTTCCTTGGCAACATCCCGATCGTAAAGAACAATTTCAGTGTCGTCATTTACGGCATCATCATCGTTTCGGTCCTGCCGGTGGTTATCGAGTTCATACGGGCAAAAATCAAGAAATAACATATAATCTGAGGAGGCTCTATGCTGCGTACTCCTGTAGCTGAAGCGCTCGGTGCGGCGTCCGCCGCGTCTGAAATCCGTATCGGCGGCTGGGTCCGGACCCGCCGCGACGCCAAGGGGTTTTCGTTCCTCGAACTCAACGACGGTTCCTGTCTCGGCAACATCCAGTGTATTGTTGACGAGGGTACCGCCGCATGGGACAAACTGGAAGGCGTCAACACGGGCGCGTGCGTCGCCGTTACGGGCGAACTTGTCGAGTCGCCCGGCAAAGGCCAGAAATGGGAAGTGCGGGCCAAGGATATGACCGTGTTCGGCCTCGCCGATCCTGAAACCTTCCCGCTTCAGAAGAAGCGCCATTCCGACGAATTCCTGCGTACCATTGCGCACTTGCGTTCCCGTACCAACAAGTACGGGGCGGCCTTCCGCATCCGTGCCGAAGCCGCGCACGCCGTGCACGACTTTTTCTATCAGAACGGGTTTTATTATGTGCATACGCCCATCCTGACGGGGTCCGACTGCGAAGGCGCGGGTGAAATGTTCCGGGTGACGACCCTGCCTCTGAACACGCCCGTGAAGCCCGGCGAAAACCCCTATGCGCAGGATTTTTTCGGCAAGGAGTGCAGCCTGACTGTTTCCGGCCAGCTTGAGGCCGAAGCGCTGGCC
>ERZ1036431.674-NODE-674-length-16258-cov-88.604579_pt1 | contig 16258 bp, 9 predicted proteins | sample MGYA00514222_ERZ1036431 | MGnify/ENA primary metagenome ERZ1036431 (study PRJEB33795, sample SAMN09464926) | human gut metagenome | host: Homo sapiens | place: USA: Stanford, California | collected 2016-08 | study: EMG produced TPA metagenomics assembly of the... | reverse complement strand
TTCATTTCCGTACCGGAATGAATCTATTTTTAAGGGTGTGATTGCCCTGAATCAAATCCCCCCCAAAATTTTCAGACTGAGCCGAGTTCTGGTGGAATCACTCATATGTGAGGTGGATGTTGCTCATTCTTTTTCAGGTAAAGACACTAATTTATGCATTAAATGAGAAAATACGATATCCACCCTTTATATTTTCTTTTAAAAACTATACCTTCGAAGTGGTTTCTTTCTTTTTTATCAAGTATGGATGGATTTCCGGCAAGTTCTCCTATATTTCCCGAATTAATATTCATTAACTTATTTGCCGTAATACTTTTTAATGCCTCTTGTGTATTAGCTAATAGATATTGAACTATTAACTTTAAAGACTAATATTATGGAAAAAGATTCTCCTTTTTCATCCACCGGCAGAAGGTGTATTGTAACCCTAATGTGCATATTTGTCACTGCTTTTGTTTATGCACAACAGCAAAAAATATCGGTTAGTATCAAAGAGCTTCCTCTTAAAGAAGCTATCAGTCAGATAGCAGAGAAGGCATCGATGAATGTAGCCTATAGCAAAGAATTTGTGGATACGAGTAGGAAAGTGTCATTGGAGGTAAAAGACACAGAGATAAACAAAGCGCTAACTCTTTTGCTAAAAGGGACTAACATTGGGTTCCGTTTCCTGGATGACAGTATTTTATTTTATAATAAAGAATATCAAAATAAAACTGACCCTGTTGATTCGCAAGGAGAGAAAAAGGAACTATATGTGAAAGGTAAAGTTACTGACGAGAATGCGGAACCGATCATCGGAGCCACCGTATCGGTAAAAGGCTCGACTACAGGTACAATCACCGATATCAATGGTCAGTATTCCATCAAGGTACCCTATGGAAGTACACTTCGGTACTCATACGTCGGCTACCGTGAAGAAAGCGTCATAGCGAAAGCAACGACAGTAAACGTAGTGATGAAAGAGAATGCTGTCAGCCTGGAAGATGTAGTAGTTGTAGGTTATGGCGTGCAAAAGAAAGTGAATGTAACAGGTGCCGTATCTATGGTTAAAGCGGAGGCTATTGAGAACAGGCCTATAACTAACGTAACTACAGGGCTGCAAGGATTGTTGCCTGGAGTTAGTATTGTTTCCTCTTCGGGGCAGCCGGGTGCTGTGCCCAGCATCAACATTCGTGGTACGGGAACCATCAATAGTAGTACAGCACCTTTGATCTTGATTGACGGAGTAGCCGGGGGAGACATTAACTTATTGAATCCTTCGGACATCGAAAGCGTATCAGTACTGAAAGATGCCGCCTCATCAGCTATTTATGGAGCACGTGCCGCTAACGGTGTTATTCTTGTAACGACTAAAAAGGGAGAAAAGAAAGAGCGCGTAGTATTCCAATATAACGGATATGCCGGATTCCAGACTCCCACAGCATTGCCCGAACTTGTTAATGGAAGGGAATACATGGAACTCTCCAATGAAGCCATGAGTGCTGCTGGATTTTCCAAGCCCTATACACAAGAGGCTTTCGATAAATATGATTCGGGATTGTACCCCAACGAATATTCCAATACAGACTGGATTGACGAAATATACAAAAGCCGGGCTTTTCAAACGGGACATAATGTGAGCGCACGGGGTGGAAGCGAGAAAACCGGATTTTTTATGTCGTATGGTTTTCTGGATCAGGATGGACTGGTTGTAGGTGACGGATATAGTTCCAAAAGACATAATGCGCGTATCAGTGTAAACACGGAGGTATATGATCGTTTGAAACTGACCGGACAGATGAGCTATGTCGATTTCTATAAAAAGGACTTAGGTTATAGCGGCACATCAGGAGTATTCCGCCTGTCACAGCGTATGTCTCCGTTACTTCCCGTCATGTGGCAAATTCCTGACGAGAATGGCCGAATGGTGGATAGTGAGAACTGGTCGTACGGTTCGGTGCGTAACCCCTTGCAAGTAGCCTATGAGTCGGGAATGGAAGAACGGAAAACACGTGTGCTCAATGGTATTTTCAATGCAGATCTCAAAATTATAGACGGACTGAACGTAGGTATGCAGTACTCTGCAAATATATATACCCGCCAGGTGGATGAGTTTAACCCGAAGATGTTGTCTTATTACTCGGACGGTAGCCCGTTGAAAGCAAATGAAGATGCCAAGGACTATATCTCACAAAGCCATCTCGACGTTATGACCCAAACGTTGCAATTCACAATGAACTTTAATAGGACCATAGGACGCCACGAGTTGGGAGCATTGATGGGATTTTCGCAAGAGTGGGAAAACAGAAGCACACTGGGTGCTACGCGTGATAATGTGATGGTTGAGGATATTCACGTTATTAGTGCCGGAATGATTAATTTTATGAATAGCGGAACAAAAGACGAGTGGGCTTTGCGTTCTTACTTTGGTCGTGTCAACTATGCTTTTGACGGTAAATACCTGTTTGAAGCTAACCTGCGTGCCGATGGAACTTCAAGATTTGCCAAGGGCAATCGTTGGGGATATTTTCCATCGTTTTCGGCAGGATGGAACTTTTCACGTGAAAAATTTATGGAGTTCGCTACTTCGGTATTGAGCTCGGGCAAGCTGCGTGCTTCCTGGGGTGAGTTGGGAAATCAAAACATTCCCGGTAATTACTACCCCTACTTGTCACCTATCATAACCGAAGAGTCTTATCCTATCGGAGCTTCTAATACACCTGTTATGGGACTTTGGCAAAACAAAATCGGTAATCCCGACATCAAGTGGGAAACCATCCGCATGCTTAATTTCGGGGTAGACCTTAGTTTTTTGAACAATAGACTGAATGTGGACTTTGATTGGTATAAGAAAGAAAATATTGATGCATTGGTTCGTCCCGATGTTCCGGCTATTGTCGGGGTTTCCAGTAGTAACGTAGGTTATGTCAATCTTGGTAAGATTGATGTCAAAGGATGGGAACTTAATCTGTCATGGCGTGATAAGATCGGAAGTGTAAATTACAATCTCGGGTTCAATCTGTCGGACGCCCGTAATAAGATTACCGATTTGGGTGGAACTCCGGAGTCGCTGACCAGTACGGCTTCCGGTTCGTATCGTCGGGTAGGTGATCCGATAGGTGCTTTCTATGGTTATCTGACTGATGGGCTGGCGCAAGTGTATGACTTTGAATCAGTGAATACAACTACAGGTAAGTACCAGAAACCAAAATTTCCTCTTGTTGCATCACAAAACGGCATTGTACAGCCCGGAGATATTAAGTATCGGGACATCAGTGGTCCTGACGGCGCTCCCGACGGGGTAATTGATGACTACGACAAAGTGGTGTTTGGCGAGAAAGAACCCCATTACACCTATGCAATCAAGGGTGGTTTAGAATGGAAAGGCATTGATTTCAGTTTCTATTTGCAAGGCGTAGGCAAAGTTGCCGGTTACCTTGAGGATGAGGCTCGGCATGCGTTTATCAATGACTACTCAATCCCTAAAAAAGAGCATCTTGACAGATGGACGCCTATGAATCCAAATGCTTCTTATCCCAGACTTTATCAGTCGCAGGAGCACAACAGGCTCTTCAGTGACTACTGGAAAGAGGATGCATCGTACTTGCGTCTGAAGAATATTCAGATAGGTTATCGTTTTCCTGCCCGAATGGTGGCACCTCTTGGCATTAATAGTCTTAGAGTATATGCTTCGGCAGATAACTTGTTTACTAAAACCGATTACTTCGGAGCTTATGACCCTGAAGTGAGAACCACCAGCGGAGATGTCTATCCGCAAGTAAAAACCTATGTTTTTGGATTATCAATAACATTCTAACCTATTAAACGACTATAAAGATGAAATACTCAAAATACTTTTTAATCATTGCTTTCTTTGGTATAGTTACCTCATGTAGTGATTTTCTGGATAGAACGAACCCTAACGAGCCGGACAATGTAACATTCTGGGTGAATGAAGATCAGCTTAAAAATGCCTTGCCTCCCTGTTACGAAGCTTTACAAAAAGACTATCTCGTGAATTGGAGTGAATCGACGGCCGAAACTGTCATGTGGGGGAATATTACTAGTGGACTAAGTAAGGTTTCGGGAGGCAAGCACTCTTATACTGACGGCTTCCCCTTCACTACCTATTGGACAGGAGCGTATAGCTATATTTATCGCTGCAATAATTTTCTGGACAACTATAATAAAGCGCAGGTAGCTCAAAATAAGAAGGACGTTTATGCCGCAGAAGTAAAAACCATCCGGGCGCTTATGTACTTTTACCTCACGACATTTTGGGGTGATGTACCTTGGGTAGGAGAAGTCATCCAGCCCGAAGATGCATATATCGAACGTACTCCCAGAGAGAAAGTCATCGACCAGCTCGTCGAGGATTTGAAATGGGCGGCGGAGCGTATGCCTGAAGAAAGGTATACGGGCGATAAACTGGGAAGACTCGACCGTTGGGGCGCTTTAGCCATATTGGCACGTATTGCCTTGCAAAACGAAAGGTGGGAACTGGCTGCAAAAACGAGTGAGTATATCATCGAAAACAGTCCCTATGGCCTGTATGAATATGAAAAGCTATTTCATCACGAAGGAGATGTCGAGAATGATCCGAAAAATATCGAAGCCATCGTATATAGCCTTTTTGTACCTGAAATCCGTACACAAAGTCTGCCCAATGAAACTTGCAGTCCGACAGACTATATACGCCTCAATCCAACGAAGTCATTAGTGGATGCTTATCTGTGTACAGACGGTAAACCGGCAAAAACCGGATTGGAATATTATAAAAAGACCGGTGTGCAGACCTCATCGTTATACAAGTCGCCTGAAGAGCATTATGTGGATTATTTCCAGAACAGAGATCCTAGAATGAAGATGACTTTATATGCTCCGGGTGACAAATGGCCGGGAGGAGATGACGGTGATCCTGATACGGATAAGGCCAACGAGATATTTAATCTGCCTCGTTTTGCTTCATTGCAAGATAATAATCGTGTGGGGGCAAATAGCCGTACAGGTTTCTATCTGAAAAAGTATAACGATATTGATTTGGCCGGTTCGAGTGTGGGTGGGCATGGGAATCTCAATGTCATCCGCTTTGCCGAAATCTTGCTGATTTATGCCGAAGCCACTTTCGAACTACAAGGCAAGAAACTGACACAAACACAGATTGATTACTCCATCAACAGGCTTAGAGATCGTGTGAATATGCATCGTATGAACCTTGACGAACTTGGCGCATGGGGGATGGATCTCGAAACCGAATTGAGAAGAGAACGTCGCATTGAGTTGGCAGGTGAAGGAACAAGATACGCCGATGTGATGCGCTGGCGTGAAGGCGAACTTCGCTTTGGACGTGCCATCACCGGTCCCAGCCTGAAAGTTTGTATGAATGATTTGGGCGCCAACCCGTATCCCGATACCGGAGTAGATGAGTTTGGTGATGTTATCTACGAAAAGTCTACCGCGGAAGGCGGAGCACGCTACTTCGACGCAACGAAACATTATTTGTGGCCCGTGCCTAATCCCGAGCGTCAGAAGAATCCTCTGTTAGGACAAAATCCGGGCTGGGAAAAGTAATCATAAAAAAATAGAAACCATGTATTCAATGAAGAAATATTTATTATTGTTTTTATGCCTGACTTTGGGTGTTACCTATGCGCAAGATACTCTACGGGTGCGGGTAATGACCTATAATTTAAGATTTGGCGAACTGGCATCTTTAGAGGAACTTGCTTATCACATCAAATCCTTCAAACCTGATTTTGTGGCGCTTCAGGAAGTGGATAGCAAAACAGACCGTAAGCGTACCCCGCATCAGAAGGGGAAGGATTTTATATCCGAACTTGCCTATCATACAGGGATGTTTGGGCTTTACGGAAAAACGATTGACTATTCTACCGGTTATTACGGTATTGGGATGTTAAGTAAATATCCATATATTTCTGTCCAAAAGATAATGCTGCCCCATCCGGTCAAAGAGCATGAGAGGCGGGCCATGCTGGAGGGATTATTCGAAATGGGTAATGATACCATTGTTTTTACCTCTACGCATCTGGACGTCAACTCTCAAGAAACACGGGCGGAGCAAATAAAATTTATTACCGGGCATTTCAAAAATTATAAATATCCTGTAATTTTGGGAGGTGATTTCAACGCGCGTCATTACTCGGAGGCAATACGTGGTATGGATAGCTGGTTTGCTGCAAGCAACGATGATTTTGGAATGCCGGCATGGAAACCTGTGATTAAGATCGATTACTTGTTTGCTTACCCGCAAAAAGGATGGCGTGTGATTAGTACACAAACTGTTCAGTCGCTTTTGTCAGACCATTTACCGATTATTACGGAACTGGAATATGTGAAAGAAGCATCGAAGAAAAAATATTGATACTCACTTATAACATTTATGATTTTCTATGATACATACAATAATCAAGTATTTACTGATTTCAACAACGCTTTTTTTCTGCTCATGCCACAAGCCTAAGACGGATATTATCACCCCCGCCAAACAGTTAATAGAACGTCAGATTAGGGAAAGAGCACAGTCTATCCACTTTGAATATATCGAACCATCCGACGGTAAAGATATATTCGAAGTGATAGCAAGCGACGGCCGGCTTACCCTAAGGGGAAGCAGCTCCGTTGCTATCTGTTACGCTTTTCATACGTACATGAAAGAGGCCTGCAAGAGTATGAAAACATGGAGCGGTGAACACATAACGTCGGTGATGCCGTGGCCCGATTATGAATTGTATGAACAGGTGTCCCCTTATGAGTTGCGCTATTTCCTTAATGTTTGTACATTCGGCTACACTACCCCTTACTGGGACTGGGAGCGTTGGGAAAAGGAAATTGACAGGATGGCTCTTTATGGTGTAAATATGCCCTTGGCTACCGTGGCCAGCGAAGCCATTGCGGAGCGGGTATGGCTGCGTATGGGATTGAACAAAGAAGAAATCCGTGAGTTTTTCACTGCCCCTGCACACCTTCCCTGGCATCGCATGGGCAATCTGAACAAGTGGGACGGTCCCTTATCTGATGCCTGGCAACAGAACCAAATCGCTTTGCAGCATCAAATCCTGACCCGTATGCGCGAGTTGGGTATGCAGCCCATAGCGCCTGCGTTTGCAGGTTTCGTGCCGGAAGGATTCGTGCAGAAACATCCCGACACACAATTCCGGCACATGCGGTGGGGTGGTTTTGATGAAGAGTACAACGCCTATGTATTGCCACCGGATTCACCTTTTTTCGAAGAGATAGGCAAACTGTTTGTCGAAGAGTGGGAAAAAGAGTTTGGAGAAAATACGTATTATCTCTCGGATAGTTTTAATGAGATGGAACTGCCTATCGATAAGGAAGATAAAGAAGCGAAATATAAGTTATTGGCCGAGTATGGAGAAACGATCTATAAATCAATTACAGCCGGAAACCCGGATGCCGTTTGGGTTACACAGGGATGGACATTCGGATATCAACATTCATTCTGGGATAAAGAATCGCTTAAAGCCTTGTTAAGCAATGTACCTGATGATAAAATGATTATCATTGATTTGGGCAATGATTATCCGAAATGGGTATGGAACACCGAACAAACATGGAAAGTACATGATGGATTTTACGGAAAGAAATGGATATTCAGCTATGTACCCAACTTTGGCGGGAAAAACACCATGACAGGAGACTTGGATATGTATGCAAGCTCCTCGGTCAAAGCGTTACGTGCAGCTAATAAAGGTAACTTGATTGGGTTCGGTTCTGCCCCTGAAGGACTCGAAAACAATGAGGTTGTTTACGAACTGTTAGCCGATATGGGATGGTCATCAGATAGTATCGACCTGGACGATTGGATGAAGATATATTGTGAGGCCCGTTATGGAGGATATCCCGATGCCATGGAGGAAGCTTGGAAGCTTTTTCGGAAAACAGCATATAGCTCTTTATATTCATACCCCCGTTTTACCTGGCAAACCGTAATACCCGATCAACGGCGGATCAGTAAAATCGACCTTAGTGATGATTACTTGCAGGCTATACGTTTGTATGCTAGTTGCGCTGACGAACTGAAAGGCTCTGAATTATACAGAAACGACCTCATAGAGTTTGTTTCGTATTATGTAGCGGCTAAAGCTGAAAATTTTTATAAGCAGGCCCTGAAAGATGATTCGGAGAATCGTGTTCTCGCAGCGCAACGTAATCTGCAACAAACTGTTGATTTGTTGATGGACGTTGACAGGCTATTGGCTTCTCATCCTTTATATCGATTAGAAGAATGGGTGGAACTTGCGCGCAATAGCGGAACAACTCTTCAGGAAAAAGATGCTTATGAAGCAAATGCCAAACGCTTGATTACAAGTTGGGGGGGTATTCAGGAAGATTATGCTGCCCGTTTCTGGAGCGGGCTGATAAAAGACTACTATATCCCTCGTATACAGCTCTATTTCACAAAAGACCGGAATAAAATCCGAGAATGGGAGGAGCAATGGATTACATCTCCCTGGAGCAACAGTACGACTCCGTTTGATGATCCGGTCGAGGCTGCATTGAGTTTAATAGAGAAAACAAATAAGTGATAGCTTTTATGAAAAAGATTGTATTGGCATTCGACTCGTTTAAAGGTTCGGTCGGTTCTTTCGAGATAGCGAAAGCTGCCGAAAAAGCGATTCAGGAGGAATTACCCGACTGTCAGATTATACGTTTCCCCATAGCTGATGGCGGCGAAGGGACTACAGAAGCTCTATGCTCTGCCCTTCATGCCCAAACGGTGTCATGTCGGGTGCATGATCCATTCATGAAGCCAATCGATGTATCGTATGGCATCGTAAACAATGGTGCGATGGCTATTATCGAAATGGCCTCGGCCTGCGGTCTGCCATTAATCGATTCAAGTCGGAGAAACCCCATGAAGACTACGACTTATGGAGTTGGAGAGATGGTTGCTGATGCATTAAAAAGCGGGTGTCGGGAATTCATTATCGGGATCGGCGGAAGTGCTACGAATGATGCGGGAATAGGTATGCTGAAGGCTTTAGGTGCACGTTTTTTAGATAGCGGAAACGGTGAGTTGGAGCCTGTCGGTGAGAATCTGATAAAAGTCCATCAAATAGATATTTCCCAATTGAATCCGGCATTGAAGGAGAGTCACTTTACGATCGCCTGTGATGTTAGTAATCCATTTTTTGGAAAAGAGGGTGCAGCCTATGTATACGCTCCCCAAAAAGGGGCAAATAGTTTGCAAGTGATAGAGTTGGACAATGGGTTGCGGCATTATGCACAGGTGATAAAGGAATATACAAATATGGATATATCGCAGCTTCCCGGTGCCGGAGCAGCCGGAGGAATGGGAGGCGGCCTGCTTCCGTTTTTGAATGCAGAATTGCAATCCGGAATAGAAGTTATATTGAAAACGCTTCGTTTCGAAGAGGTCGTCCGACAGGCAGATCTGATACTGACCGGAGAGGGTAAACTGGATCGCCAGACTGGTATGGGAAAGGCGCTGGACGGAATTTTACGTGTCGGTGAGAAATGTCAGGTTCCGGTGATAGCGCTGGGGGGAGCGGTCGAAGCCACCGAAGCGCTTAATAGGATGGGGTTTACTGCCGTACTGCCTATTCAACCTTTTCCGGTAACACTTGAAGAGGCGATGCGACCGGAGTTTACGAAAGAAAACATAGAGAGAACGGTGCGACAGGTGGTGAGAATCATAAAACAATTTACTAAATAATACTCAATGACAGCGATAGGCGCATTAATCGGGCTTTCATTATCCATACTGTTAATCATAAGAAAGCTTTCTCCGACATACAGTCTGATTATCGGAGCGATAGTTGGAGGGTTGTTGGGAGGACTATCTTTAAATGAGACCGTAACGGTAATGACCGAAGGGGTGAAAGAGGTCACCCCGGCGGTATTGCGGATTCTGACAGCCGGAGTCTTGTCAGGCATATTAATACAAACCGGAGCTACCACGGTCATCTCCAATGCGATTATAAACAAAATGGGTGAAAAACGGGTATTTATGGCATTGGCACTCGCAACGATGTTGCTTTGTACGGTAGGCGTATTCATTGATGTGGCTGTGATAACCGTTGCGCCGGTGGCTCTTTCGATAGGCAAGCGTCTAAACCTGTCTCCATCTGTGTTACTTATTGCTATGATCGGGGGAGGTAAGTGTGGAAATATCATATCACCTAACCCGAACACTATTATAGCAGCCGGAAATTTTAATGCGGATTTATCGTCTGTAATGTTTGCCAATATTTTACCGGCAGTGGTCGGTTTGTTTTTCACTGTTTTCGTTATTGTCCGTCTGATGCCTCAATCGGTAAAAAACAAAAAAATGATGATGCAAACAGAGGATAAAGAGGAAGAGAGAAATCTGCCCTCGTTAAGAACCAGTCTGATTGCTCCTGTTGTTACGATTGTTTTATTGGCATTACGTCCTGCGGCAGGAATCAATATTGATCCTTTGATAGCTTTGCCGGTAGGTGGCTTATGTGGTGCTATCTGTATGAAACAATGGAAAAACATTCTTCCGAGTATAGAATATGGACTGCAAAAGATGTCTGTGGTAGCTATTCTGTTGATAGGAACCGGGACTATTGCCGGCATCATAAAGAACTCTTCTTTGAAAGACTGGATTCTTACAGGATTAGATCATGCTCATATTAGTGATGCATTGATTGCTCCTATATCAGGCGCGTTGATGTCGGCGGCTACCGCATCGACAACAGCCGGAGCGACACTGGCTTCTTCTTCGTTTGCTGAAACGATATTGGCTATAGGCATTTCTGCAGTTTGGGGAGCGGCTATGATTAATTCCGGAGCTACAGTTCTTGACCATTTGCCACATGGTTCGTTCTTTCATGCGACAGGAGGCGTATGCGAACTCAATTTTAAGGAACGTCTGAAGCTGATACCTTATGAATCGCTTATAGGGATAGTGTTAGCTGCCGGAACGACTATTTTATATATAATAAGTAATTAAAAGAATCAAATATTATGAATCCGAACAAACGGTTACTTTCGCTTGATGTACTTCGGGGTATTACTGTTGCCGGGATGATCTTGGTCAACAATACAGGAAAGTGCGGGTATAACTTTGCCGCTTTTGCACATGCCAAGTGGGATGGCTTTTCGCCGGCCGATTTGGTATTCCCGATGTTTATGTTCCTGATGGGTATTTCGACCTACATCTCCTTGTGTAAGTATAACTTCCAGTGTCGACCGGCCATTGCGAAAATCATAAAAAGAAGTCTCTTATTAATATTTATTGGTCTGGTTATGGAGTGGTTCATAACAGCAATAGATAGTGGTAACTATTTTGATTTGAGTCAGCTCCGGTTGATGGGAGTTATGCAACGGCTTGGGATTTGTTATGGCATTACAGCCTTATTGGCCGTAACAATACCGCATAAGCGTTTTATGCCATTAGCTATTATCTTGCTGGTTGTCTACTTTATTTTTCAGTTATTTGGAAACGGATTTGAGAAAAGTGCGGATAATATCGTCGGCATGATTGATTCGGCTATTTTAGGATCTAACCACATGTATCTTCAGGGCCGCCAGTTTGTCGATCCCGAGGGGATACTTAGTACGATTCCCGCTGTGTCTCAAGTGATGATCGGTTTTGTTTGCGGAAAGATAATCATCGACATTAAAGATAATGAACGTCGGATGCTGAATCTATTTCTTATAGGTACCACGCTGTTGTTTGTCGGCTATTTGTTAAGCTATGCCTGTCCTTTGAATAAGCGTTTGTGGTCTCCTTCGTTCGTTTTACTCACTTGTGGGATTGCGGCATTGTCATTGGCATTGCTGCTCTATATCATTGATGTGAAGCAGAATAAAAAGTGGTTTTCGTTTTTCGAAGCATTTGGAGCGAATCCGCTTGTAATTTATGTGTTTAGTTGCATAGCCGGAGGATTGCTTGTGCATTGGCATATCCATACGGCTGTATTCAATAATTTGCTTAACCCGTTATTCGGAAATTACTTCGGTTCATTTATGTACGGTGTATTTTTCCTGTTGTTCAATGGGCTGTTGGGATATGTTTTGTTAAAAAGAAAAATCTATATAAAATTATAAATCAGAATGAAAAGAAAAAGTGTATACATGTGTCTGGTTATGCTGCTTATGTCGTTGGCTCTTCAGGCTAAAGACAAAGACGTAGCTGTTGCGGAAGCATTATTGAAACGTTTGCTGCCGTCATACATCGAGAGTTTTCAGTTTCAAAAGTTAAAAGGAGAGAAAGACTGCTTTACGATAGAGTCCGTAAAAGATAAAATTGTAATCGGTGGAAACAACGCTAATTCAATGGCGATGGGACTGAACCATTACTTGAAATATTACTGTCTCACTACAGTGTCTTGGTATGCGGATATAGCCGTTGAAATTCCTGAAGAATTGCCGATGGTTGGTGAGAAGGTGGTTTCGGAAGCGAGAGTGGATACTCGTTTTTTCCTGAATTACTGCACGTATGGTTATACGATGCCTTGGTGGCAATGGAAAGAATGGGAACGTTTTATTGACTGGATGGCCCTTAATGGTATAAATATGCCTTTGGCAATTACCGGACAAGAAGCCGTGTGGTATAAAGTCTGGTCGAAAATGGGAATGTCGGACATCGAAATACGCTCTTACTTCACGGGACCGCCGTATCTGCCCTGGCATCGGATGGCTAACATAGATCGTTGGAACGGTCCGTTGCCGATGGAATGGCTGGAACACCAGGTAAGCTTGCAGAAAAAAATACTCGCACGTGAGCGTGAATTGAATATGAAGCCCGTATTACCAGCCTTCGCCGGACATGTACCTGCCGATTTAAAACGGATCTATCCCGAGGCCGATATTCAACATTTGGGCAAATGGGCCGGCTTTGCTGATGCATACCGTTGTAATTTTCTGAACCCTAACGATGCTTTGTTTGCGAAAATTCAGAAACTATTTCTTGATGAACAAAAAAAACTTTTCGGAACTGATCATATTTATGGTTTAGATCCTTTCAATGAAGTTGACCCGCCCAGTTTCGAACCCGAATATTTGCGGAAGATAGCTTCGGATATGTACGCTACATTGACGGCTGCCGATCCCAAAGCCCAATGGATGCAAATGACGTGGATGTTTTATTTTGATAAAGATAAATGGACTTCCGAGCGAATGAAGGCTTTGCTGACAGGAGTGCCACAGAATAAAATGATATTACTTGATTATCATTGTGAAAATGTTGAATTATGGAAAAGAACAGAGCATTTTCATGATCAGCCCTATATTTGGTGTTATCTGGGCAATTTCGGGGGAAACACGACTTTGACAGGTAACGTCAAAGAAAGTGGCGCACGACTTGAGAATGCTCTTATTAACGGTGGAGGCAACCTTAAAGGAATCGGCTCTACGCTGGAAGGATTGGATGTGATGCAGTTTCCCTACGAATACATTCTTGAGAAAGCATGGAACCTGAATGTAGATGATAATAAATGGATTGAATGTCTGGCTGACAGACATGTGGGATGTGTGTCGCAGCCTGTGCGCGATGCTTGGAAACGATTATTCAATGACATTTATGCACAAGTGCCGCGCACACTGGGTACTTTACCCGGGTATCGCCCTGCGTTGAATAAGAACAGTGAAAAACGCACAAGTAATGTGTACAGCAATGTTGAACTACTAGAGGTTTGGAGAAAACTGAACGAAGCACCTTCTGACCGGAGAGATGCTTTTCGCCTGGATTTGATAACTGTAGGCAGACAGGTGCTTGGAAACTACTTTCTTGATGTGAAAATGGAGTTTGACAGGATGGTTGAAGCTAAAGACCATCAGGCTTTGAAAGCTTGCGGCGAGAAAATGAAGGAGATATTGAATGATTTGGATAAACTGAATGCCTTTCATCCTTACTGTTCGCTGGATAAATGGATTGATGATGCGCGGAAGATGGGAGATTCTCCCCAGTTGAAAGACTATTATGAAAAGAACGCTCGCAACTTGATTACTACTTGGGGAGGAAGCCTGAACGATTATGCCAGCCGTTCGTGGGCCGGGCTGATAAGTGATTATTATGCAAAACGCTGGGAGATGTATATCAATACATTCATCAAAGCGGCCGAGAAAGGTGTAGAGGTGGATCAGAAACAACTTGAAGATGAATTAAAAGAAATAGAAGAAGGTTGGGTAAATGCAACTGATCGGAAAGATGTTCGAAAAGATATTCATTCAGCAACTGACGGATTATTATCCTTCTCAACCTTTTTATTCAGCAAATATCAAAGACTGGTGAAATAAATAAGAGGCCTGTTTTATTTGTTGCTCGCGATTCATGCTATATCAGAAAGAATTAATATATTTGAAAATAAGGACTTAATATAATAGGTTTTTTATTTTCATATTTAAAATGATTAAGATGTCCCAGAAATACTCACAGGATGAAGCCCAAGCTTTGGTTAAGGCTCTGAAAGAGGGGAACCAGCTGGCATTTAGTATTGTATACAAGACGTATGCGGCGCAGACCTTTTCTTTGGCATTTAAATATCTGCTGAATAAAGAATTGGCTGAAGATGCCGTGCAGAACTTATTCTTAAAACTCTGGCTGAAAAAAGAAGAGATCGACGAGACAAAACCCATAAACAGATACCTTTTTACGATGTTGAAGAACGATCTGCTCAATACGTTGAGAGATTCAAAGAAAAATATCTATTTGCTTGAGGATTGTCTTTCAATGGTTTTGGAATTGGAAGACAATTCTCAAAATGAAAACCTTAAGCAAGAACAAATGAACATTATACAGCAAGCTCTTGAGCAACTTTCGCCGCAACGCCGCAAGGTTTTTGAAATGAAAGTTTCGGGAAAATATTCCAATCAGGAAATAGCCGATAAACTTAATCTTTCGATCAATACAATTAAATTTCAATATAGCCAATCTTTGAAACAGATTCGCGCGACAGTGGGAGAGCTTAGCCTATTGTTGCTTTATTGTATGATGTAGTTTTATCACTTTTTGCTGATATGGAACGTTCTCTTGAATTAACACGGTTTAACGTAGTCTGTATAATACTTTTTTGTAACAGTGTGTATTACTAATAGATATTGAAATATGAAATCAAAAAAGAAACATACAAATCAGGACTTTGAAGTAGTTGACGGCATCGGGAAATATATGGATGACGACATTCAAAGAATAATAGAAGGCAAACAGCTCGAATTGGGCGACAGAGAATTGCCTCCTTTTGATGAATATCGCATTTATAAGAATATTCAGGAAGCCGTGATGCGGGAAGAAAAACGAAAGAACAGGAGAATAAGGATGCCATTGTTCTTTAAGTGGACGGTAGCCTGTGCAATAGTTTTACTTGTGATAGGTGTAGGATATAATTTCTATCAAAGTCGTAGTGAGGCAAACCTTGTTTATCGGGAGGTCTGTGCTGTAAGGGGTGAGAAGCTACTCGTATTACTTCCTGATGGTAGCCGGGTGTGGTTAAATGCCGATTCTAAATTGACCTATCCGGAACAGTTTGCAAAATACAACAGGAATGTTACGCTGGAAGGAGAGGCTTATTTTGAAATAGCAGAAAACAAGAAATCCCCTTTTCAGGTGCTTGCCGAGAATGTGAAAATACAAGTGACGGGAACGTGTTTCAATGTAAAAGCATACGCTTCGGATAAGGTAATCAAAACTACACTCGACGAAGGAAGTATAAATATCGGGCATGTGCAAAGCCGCAGGCCTATGCAGCAAATGCTTCCCGGACAAACTGCAGTTTATGAAAAAAGGAGTAATGTAATAAAAATAAAAACTGATAGATATCACGATGATGCTTCGAGTTGGAAGAGCAACCGGCTTATTTTCAGAAATGCATCATTGAAAGAGGTGCTTACAACACTCTCGCGTCATTTTGATATAGAGATTACAGTTAAAAACGAAAAGATTGCTTCGTTTACGTACGACTTCGTTTGTAAAGGGAACGATTTGAACTATGTGTTGGAGGTGATGCAATCCATAACACCGGTTAGCTTTAAAAAAATATCAGAATATACATATACCGTTGAATAAGTAAACTTAATCTAATAACAAAAACAAATTTATGAAAGCACTTTTAAAGCCCATTGTATGGGTATGCCTTTTCTTCTTTGCGTATCAAAGTACGTATGCGCAGGCTCTTAAAATAATGAGCTATAATTGCCGGATGTCCGGGGAAATGACCGGTTACTCGGTGAAGGAGTATGCTGTATTTATCAGGAAATACAATCCGGATGTTGTAATGTTGCAAGAGATAGATTACAACACAAAAAGGAA
>ERZ1036431.625-NODE-625-length-17707-cov-6.662984_pt1 | contig 17707 bp, 19 predicted proteins | sample MGYA00514222_ERZ1036431 | MGnify/ENA primary metagenome ERZ1036431 (study PRJEB33795, sample SAMN09464926) | human gut metagenome | host: Homo sapiens | place: USA: Stanford, California | collected 2016-08 | study: EMG produced TPA metagenomics assembly of the... | reverse complement strand
TTGTAGCGGCCATCGCTGCTTCTGGTGATAATAATGTCACGACCTATATTCAAAAGCAGTTTTCTACTTTTAACTCTGATTTGTTGAATCTTTTAAACTGGCTTAAATCAAACAACTGTTTTGATGTTTGCATGGAATCTACCAGTAAGTACTGGATTCCTGTCTTTAATATCCTTGAATCTGAACTCAATATTTTTCTTACTCATCCTAAATACGTGAAGGTGATTAGAAGTAAGAAAACCGATAAGAAAGATTCAAAATGGATTGCTAACATCTTTAAACAAGATCTTCTCAAGTACTCTTTTATTCCACCTAAAAACATTAGAGAACTTAGAAAAATATCACATTATCGCATTAAACTTGTCAATAAGCGCTCTTCTGAACGCAATCGTTATCAAAACTGTATGACTGTTTCTAATATTGCCTTAGCTTCTGTCTCTACTGATCATTTAGGAAAGAATTGTAAAGCTGCCATGGATGAGATTCTCAAAAGTGATATTATCACTGAAGACAATCTTAAGAAAATTCTCAAGGGTTCTGTTTCAAAGAAATCTGATCAAATTTTTCAAGCCATTCAGAATTCTCACATTGAATCTGACCAAAGATTCAAAATCAACTGCACTATAAAACACATGAATAATCTTGACGAATATATTCAAAACTGGTTAGTATTTGAAACCACTTCTTGTTCAATGTGCTCTTTCGGCTATCAAGAGTGAAAAAGAAACATATTTCAGAATCAAGTATAATCGTATTAAGAAACGACGTGGTCATAAGAAAGCTATTATAGCGACCGCTAGAATGATTCTTATTTCTATATACCATATGACAAAAACTGGTGAAAACTTCAATCCATCTGATTATGAATCATTAAAAAATCCAAAACCAGGCAACCAGAAGATAACCACTCATCAAGCATTAGAATTATTGAAATCCATGGATATTGATATAAGCCAAATCAATTTATCTTCTATTCAACAAACGAGTTCATCATGAATTTTTAATTTTTTAGGTCGGCTTTTTTTATAAATTTCTTTCACACTTATCCCCTTTTAATTATAGCTAGGTACATACCATAAACCATTATTATTTTTATCTAAATATTCTTTAAATTTTTTTGAACGATAAGCTTCAACAATTGCTTTAGCCCATTTTGTATCTTTATTTTTTTCTTTTACAACTACTTGTAACAATAAATGTTCTAAAACATCCTCCTGTAATAACGCACTCGAAGCATCAATTCCTGCATTATAAACTATGCTGCCAGTGATTACAGCATAATCAAACTCATCTAAAGCTTGAGGAATCATTGTTGAATCCATTTCTGTAAACTCTATTTCATAAGGATTTTTAATAATATCATCTTTTGTCACGGAACTAATATCCACATCTGGATCTAAAGTAATATACTTTGCTTTTTGTAATAAAACATATGCTCTAGATGTATTTGAAGCATCGTTTGGTACAGCAATCTTAGCGCCCTTTTTAATTTCCTCTAAGCTTTTATGAGTATTTGAGAAAATTCCTGCAGGTACAGTTGGAATTGCTGTCAAAGCTACTAAATCACCATCTTGTGATTCATTAAAATTTTTCATGTAAGCTGTATGCTGCTCAACATTGACATCTATCTCGCCTTCATTTAAGGCTGTATCATTTTGCAATAAATCTGAAAATTCGATGCATTTAAATTGATAACCTTCTTTTTTCAAAATTGGAATAATGGCATCTTCAAATAAGACTGTATATGGCCCCGCTGCCTTACCATAGATAATTGTTGTCTTATCTTCACTTTTATCACTACTACTTTGGCATCCGGCCAAAACAAAAACCATCACTAATAATAAACTCAATATTCTCTTTTTCATTTTTCTTCCCCTATTCATGTGTTCTAATTTTTTTAGATAAATGATTTCCCAATGTTTGAATTAATTGTACAAAGATAATTAAAATGATTACGGTAACAAACATTAGAGTATTATTAAAACGCTGATAACCATAAGTTAATGCTAAATCACCAACACCACCGCCGCCGATTGTTCCAGCCATAGCAGTTGCCCCCAATAAACCGATCGTTCCAGTAGTAAGTGCTAAAACTAACGAAGCTTTCGCCTCTGGTAATAAAAAATAACGAATGATTTCCAAAGTATTTGCCCCCATTGCTTTAGCAGCTTCTAAAATTCCCAGTTGAACTTCTAATATAGAACTTTCTATCAAACGAGCCAAATATGGTGCAATATAAAATACTAATGGAACAATTGCAGCCTTTGTTCCTATTCTTGTTCCAACCAGCACTTTTGTTAGCGGAGCAATAAATACTAATAAGATTACAAATGGCACAGATCTAACAATATTTACTAACCCACTCGCAAGAAAATGAATTGTATGATTGGCTTTAACTCCATTTTTTCTAGTAAGGACTAAAAGTAAGCCTAGCGGTATTCCTATCAAGGTTCCAAAAAATAATGATATTCCCAACATATAAATTGTCTGGCCTGCCGCTTCAAGTAATTTATCAGCAGGTATATTTAAATAATTTTCAATCATAATTCAATTCCACCCTCTCTATCTTCACATCTTGTTTTTGAATATAATTTATCGCTCGAATAACTTCATCCTGTTCACCTTTTAACTGAATTGTTAAAATTCCTAAAATCTCTTCTCCTACTTCATTAACTGAAGCAAATAAAATTGTTGTTGTAATTTTAAAATGCTTATTAATTTTAGAAATTACATCATGCTTTGTACTTTCACCAAAAAAAGTAAGTTTTAAAACCGGATACCGATAATCTAATTCTTTTAAAAGTGTGGTTGGAATTACATTGCTAATAACTGTTTCAACAAATCTCTTTGTCATTTCTTGTTGTGGATTACTAAAAACCTCTAAAGTATCACCTTTCTCAATGATTTTACCAGATTTCATTACCGCTACTTTATTACAAATTTTCTTGATTACATTCATCTCATGAGTTATTAACAAAATTGTTATCCCAAGTTCACAATTAATTTTTTTAAGCAGCAATAAAATTGCTTCTGTTGTCTGTGGATCTAAAGCACTAGTTGCCTCATCACAGAGTAAAATCTTAGGTTCTGTAGCTAATGCTCTAGCAATACCAATTCTTTGTTTTTGACCCCCAGACAGTTGTGATACATAAGTATCACGCTTATCTTCCAATTCAACAAAAGATAATAATTGTTTAACTCTTACTTCAATAGCTTTTTTATCCAGTTTTGAAAGAATCAATGGGATAGCAATGTTTTGATAGACTGTTTGTGATTCTAATAAATTAAACTGTTGAAAAATCATACCTATATCTTTTCGTAAAATATTTAATTCTCGTTCTTTTAAATCTATAATATTTTGATTATTAATATAGATTGCCCCATTTTCAGGACGTTCCAATAAATTTACCATTCGTAATAACGTTGATTTACCAGCCCCAGAATAACCGATTACACCGTAAATATCACCCGCTTCTACTTCTAGAGAGACATCTTGCAATGCTGGAACTTCACCACTTTTAGTTGTAAAAGTCTTATTTACGTGTTCAATTTTAATCATTCTCATCTGCCTCCAATTTTAAAAGAGCCTGTTTCGCCAATTGGCTAAGATATTTTGCAGCTAACGATAAAGCTGCAGGATTTACCTTAAACTTCGGATGATGATTAGGATAGGTCTTTCCGGTTCCGATTTTAATAAATGTTCCCCTGATTTTTTCAAGATAAAATGCAAAATCTTCGCCTCCTAAAGTTGCTTCGGGTATCCCTATAGCAATTTTTTCTGCTTGAGCAATTGCTTTAGCAAAATTACTCCATTCTTCATCATTGACGGTTGCAGGAGGCCCCGCTATCCACTCAATTTCTGTATCAAGATCATAGGCTTGGCTAATCCCATAAGTTATTTCCTTTAATCGTTTTCCAAACAGCTCCCTCTCCTCGCTAGTCAGCGTTCTAACAGTCCCTTCAATTAAGGCTTGTTCAGGAATAACATTCCACGTATTCCCTGCTTGAAGATGTGTAATACTTAAAACACTACTATTAAAAGGATCCATATTTCGACTAACGATCGTTTGTAAGCTGTTAACTAATGCAGCAGCTGCAACGATTGGATCTTTAGCCATTTGTGGATGGGCTGCATGGCTTCCAAAGCCCTTCAAATTAATTTTAAATCGATCAACAGCAGCTGAAACTGTCCCCGCTTTAATTCCAATTGTTCCCACTTCAAACTGCGAAGTACTATGAATTCCAAAAATTGCATTAACATCATCTAAAACCCCTGTCTCAATAATTTTTAGAGCTCCTAATGAAGACTCTTCAGCCGGTTGAAATAATAATTTTACTGTTCCATGTAATTGAGCAGCATTTTCATTTAACAATAAAGCAACACCATAAATCGTTGTTAAATGAAAATCATGACCACAAGCATGCATCTTTCCTTCAATCTCTGACTTATAGCTTAATGTCGTTTCCTCATTAACTGGTAAAGCATCAATATCACTTCGTAAAGCAATTACTTTACCAGGGTATCCACCTCTAATAACTGCAACTAATCCAGTTTTTAATGGTAAATCTAAAACTTCAATATCATGCTCTTGTAATAATGTTTTAATTCTTTTAGTAGTTTCATATTCCTCATAAGATAATTCCGGATTACGATGAAACCACTCAAATTGATATTCTAATTCTTTTTGTAAACTGTCGTCTTCCATTCTAATTCCCCCTTTTTAATAACAAAAGTGGGATGTTTATGTAAACATCCCACTACCCCATTTAATATAGTATTAAGAATATTTGCATACACGAAAATGTACCCTATACTTTTGTATACAGCTGCACATACACATATACATCATATCTCTTCTGCTTTTTAACATCATCGTTCGCTCCTCTTCTTTTCCTACTATATCGATAGGTTTGCTATGTAAAGTATCTTAACACACTATAAATACTCCGTCAAGCAAAAAAATAAATGTCAATATGTTTGCATAAAAAAAATAGCTAATTAGCTATTCTTCGTTGATATAAATAAACTCCTAAAGCAGCACCAATAATAATGATATATCCAACTATGCTCCATATATCAGGAATTTGATTTAAGAAAATAAATCCTAATATCGCTGCAAATAATATTTGACTATAATCATAGATTGAAATATCCTTGCCAGCTGCATTATTATACGCCGCAGTAATTGCAAATTGACCACCAGCTGCCATTAACCCTGCACCTAGTAAGATTAAAAACTGTTCTAAACTCATCGGCTGATAATTAATTATTAAATATGGTAACACACTGAGACAAGAAAAGCATGAAAAGAAAAATACAATTTTTGCACCATTTACCCCCTGCTTGCCTAGCTTCCGCACACAAGTATAAGCTATTCCTGCTCCTAATGCCCCCAAAACACCAATAATTGAATCCACATTATTTAAAAGATTAAAAGATGGTTTGATTACAAACAAGCTTCCAATGAAAGCTACGATAATTGATATTTTTTGTATTCTTGTCGCTTTTTCTTTTAAAAACAAAGAGGAACAAATAATTACAAAAAATGGTGATAATTTATTAAGCATCGAAGCATCACTAACTAAAAGATGATCAACTGCATAAAAATTACAAAGAATTCCCAACGTTCCAAAGACTGAGCGTAATAAAAGCATCGGTAAATCTTTTTGTTTATATGTAAATCCCTGTTTACTTTTTAATAGGATAAAAAAAGCGAATAAAGCAGCTACCAAATTTCTAAAAAAACTTTTTTGAATTGATGGTAAATCGCCAGCTAATTTTACAAATACATTCATTGCTGCAAAAAAGAAAGCGGCTAAAATTATACACATCATCCCTTTACGGATATTATTCATAAGCACCTCCAGATACTATAATGATTATATCTATTATAACCATTACGTCAATTAATATGATTTACAACAAAAAAGGATAACTTTCGTTATCCAATTAATTATTATTGAACAGCAAATATAAGTTCAGCTTTACAAACTACCTTACCATTTACCTTAGCAACAGCATCACCAATTCCAATTGGTCCTTTTTGTTTAGTTAGAGTACATTCCATTTCTAAAACATCACCAGGCGTTACTTGACCTTTAAACTTACACTTATTAATGCCCCCAAAGAAAGCAATTTTACCTTTATTTTCTTCTTTAGAAAGAATTGCAATACACCCAACTTGAGCTAATGCCTCAACAATCAATACTCCTGGCATAACATGATGCTCAGGAAAATGACCACAAAAATGCATTTCATTAACACTGACACATTTAATTCCTTTTGCCCACTGTCCAGGCTGGTAATCAGTAATTCGATCTACTAAAGCAAAAGGATAACGGTGCGGATTGATTTCTTGAATTTGATTACTATTTAGTTCCATTTTCTTATTCTCCATATTTCTTAAAGATGATAGTCGCATTATGACCACCAAATCCTAATGAATTTGACATAGCTACATTAACATCTTGATTTCTACCAGTATTTGGAACGATATCTAAATCACATAATGGATCTGGTTTTTGATAATTAATCGTAGCTGGAATAAATCCCTCTTCGATTGCTTTAACACAAATTACCCCCTCGATTCCCCCGGCAGCACCTAAACAATGCCCCGTATTTCCTTTCGTCGAAGAAATAGCAACCTTTTTAGCAGCTTCACCTAAAGCAGATTTAATTGCCATTGTTTCACCTTTATCATTTAAAGGGGTACTAGTTCCATGTGCATTAATATAAGTTACGTCTTCAGCTACTAAACCAGCATCCTTGATTGCATTGATCATCGCTTTAGCCCCACCAGAGCCATCTTCTAAAGGTGCAGTAATATGATGAGCATCACAACTGACACCATATCCGACCATTTCGCAATAGATATGAGCGCCACGAGCTTTAGCATGTTCTAATTCTTCAAGTACAACAATTCCAGCACCCTCACCCATAACAAATCCACAACGTTCCTCGTCAAAAGGAATTGACGCCCGTTTCGGATCATTATTATCACAAAGAGCTTTCATTGATGAAAAGCCTCCAATACCAAGTGGAGTAATACTAGCTTCTGCCCCACCAGCAACCATAATTTCTTGATAACCATCACGGATATTTCTAAACGCATCACCAATCGCATTAGTTCCACCAGCGCAAGCTGTGACCGGACAAGTACATAATCCTTTTGCCCCTAATTCAATTGCAATATTTCCCGCTGCCAAATTTGTAATTGACATTGGCACAAAGAATGGCGAAACACGATCATAACCTTTTTCTAGCCCCTTAGTATGATCTTTCTCAATTGTTGCAAGCCCTCCAATTCCGCTTGACACAACTACACCAAAACGGTCAGCATCAATCTCTTCAATCTTTAAACCAGCATCCTTAAAAGCCTCTTTAGCAGCAATTACACCAAATTGAGTAAAGCGATCCATTTTTCGAACTGCTTTTTTATCTAAATAATCAGCAGCATTAAAATTTTTTACTTCACCTGCAATTTTTACTTTTGTTAATTCTTTATCATAGTTTGTGATCTCGTCAATTCCACAAACACCTTCTTTAATACTTTTCCAAGTTTCTTCAACATTATGACCAATTGCATTAATTGCTCCAAGCCCTGTTACTACAACTCTTCTTCTTTCCATTGTCTCTCTCCTTACATTGCCATTCCGCCATCAACATGGATAGTTTGACCAGTAATGTATCTAGCATCATCACTTGCTAAAAATACTACCGTATTAGCGATATCACTTACTTGTCCAAAAGTTCCTAAAGGAATTTGTTTAGCCATACTTTCTTTAATATCTTCAGGTAAAACATCAGTCATTGCAGTTTGAATAAAACCTGGTGCTACCGCATTCACAGTAATTCCCCGACTACCAACTTCGCGCGCTAATGACATTGTCATTCCAATAATTCCAGCTTTACTTGCTGAATAATTTACTTGACCAGCATTTCCCATTACCCCAACTACTGATGACATTGAAATAATACGACCATAACGTTGTTTCATCATAATTTTAGTCGCATGTTTCATACAATTCCATGTTCCTTTTAAATTAACATCAATAACTGCATCAAAATCATTCTCTTTCATTCGCATCAACAATCCATCTTTAGTAATTCCAGCATTATTTACAAGAACATCGATTCGACCAAATTCTTTAATGATTTCTTTAAACATTGTTTCTGTTTCTTCAAATGAAGCAACATTAGCTTGAGCTAACATAACAGTCGCACCGATTGCTTCTAATTCTGATTTAGTTGCTTCAGCAATTTTTTTATTATCACCAAAATTAACATAATTTACAATGATCTTAGCACCTTCACGAGCACAAGTTAAACAAATTTCTTTACCAATTCCTTGGGCTCCACCAGTTACTAAAACTACTTTATCTTTTAATTTCATCTTATTCTCCTTTTAATCCCGCTAATGTTTTTTCTAATGATGCTTGATCTTCAACTTGATAAGTTTTAATTGTCTTATCAATCTTACGAATAAATCCACTTAAAACTTTACCAGGACCGATTTCAATAATTGTATCAACCCCGTTTTCTAACATATAACGAATACTATCTTCAAAATATACTGAAGACATTACTTGCTTCTCTAACATTTGAGCAATACTAACTCCAGACTCAAGTTCTTTAGCCGAACTATTGAATATTACAGGAACTTGCATTTCATTAAAATTAACACTTACAAACTTTTCTTTAAGTTCATTACTAGCTGGTGCTAATAATTCTGTATGGAAAGGTCCACTTGTATTTAAAGGAATTGCCCGACGAGCACCTTTTTCTAATGCTAATTCGCTAGCCTTAGTAACTGCCTCAGCCTCACCACCAATTACTAATTGTCCTGGACAATTATAGTTAGCAATTGAAACAACTCCCAAAGCCCTAGCTTCTTTAACTGCTTCATTTAATAATTCGCGATCTAAGCCAATAATTGCAATCATTTTGCTTTCAATTCCTGCTGCCGCTCTTTCCATCGCTTGACCACGGAAACGTACTAAATTAATTGCTGTTTGATCATCTAAAACACCTGCTGCATTTAAAGCTGAATATTCACCAAGACTTAATCCTGCTACATAATCCGGAGCAATTCCATTTTCTTTTAATAGCTTAGTTGCTACTACAGCAACAGCAACCATACATGGTTGTGTATTTCTTGTTAAAGAAAGTTCTTCAAGGGGACCTTCAAAGCATAATTTCTTTACATCAATATCTAAGTCAATGTTATCAAAAACATCTTTAGCAATTTGATAGTTATCATAGAATGATTGACCCATTCCAACTACCTGACTACCTTGACCAGCATATACAAATCCAATCTTACCCATTATTTTAGTCCTCTCTTTAATTCATCCATTAATTCTTTTACTGAAATAATTTTATCATTACGATATCCATTGCTTCCACTAAATACTAATCCCTCATCCAAATTACCTTTAGCAGCATTGATCAATGCACCACTAATACAATAAGGCGTAGTTTTAACATCACAAGGAATTAAGCAATTATAACAGCGTTTTACTGGAATCCTTTCATCTTGTTTAAGTCTTTTTGTCAACTTCGTCATGATGGCTCTTCCCGGCATTCCAACTGGTGATTTAACAATCTCGATATCTCCTTTTTTAGCATTTATAAATGCTTGTTTATATTTAATATCTGCATCACATTCCTCAGTACAAATAAACCGTGTTGCCATTTGAACACCATCAGCACCTAAATCTAAATACTTTTGAATATCCTCACTATCATAAACACCACCAGCTACAAAAATAGGAATATCCTTTTGATATTTTTCAACAAATGGTTGAACAGTCTCTTTTACTTCTTTAAAAATATCTACTAATTTAGCCGTTGTTTTATTTAACACATCTTCTTTATGAAAGCCTAGATGACCACCAGCTTCACTTCCTTCAATGACAACAAAGTCTGGAGCTACCTTAAATTTACGATCCCAAGTTTTACAAATCAATTTAGCGGCTTTACCACTTGATACAATTGGGGCAATTTTAACTTTTGTTCCTTGAACAAAACTTGGTAAGTTCATAGGTAATCCAGCACCCGAAATAATTGCATCTATTTTACTTTTTACAGCTACTTCAACTAAAGCTGCATAGTCAGTAATTGCGACCATTGCATTAATTGCAACCATCCCTTTACCTTTAGCAATCTCTTTAGCTTTCTTTATTTCATTAGCTAGCTCACGTTTATTAGCTTCTAGCGGATTTTTTTCAAAATCATCAGCACGATAACCAGGATGAGCAGTTGAAATAACACCCATACCACCATTTAAAGCAACATTTCCAGCCAAATTTCCAAGTGAAATACCAACTCCCATGCCACCTTGTATGATTGGTACATCAAGAGTCATATCTCCGATATTTACCTTTTTCATAATTAAAACTCGCTTTCTAATTTCTTAAATGCCTTATCACAATCATCAAATAATTCTTTAATAATTACTTTTAGAGGTCTAATTTCATTGATCATTCCGACTACTTGGCCAGCCATTAATGAACCGGTATCGGCGTCACCTTCTAAAACTGCTCTACGTAGTGAACCTAATGTATATTTTTCAAGTTCCATCATGTCAGCACCTTCTTTTTCACGCTTAACATACTCTTTAGCCATTTTATTTTTTATTACCCGTACTGGTGTTCCTGCGATTCTTCCAGTTACTGTAGTGCTTGTATCTTTAGCTTTGATTACAGCTTGTTTATAATTTTCATGAATCGGACACTCTTCGCTTGCAAGCAGACAAGTTCCTACCTGTACTCCACAAGCCCCTAGAGCATACGCTGCCAATACCTGTTTTCCACTCGCAATTCCACCAGCTGCTATAACAGGAACACTAACTGCTTCAACTACTTGAGGTACTAATGCCATTGTAGTTAATTCACCTATATGACCACCTGCCTCAGTTCCTTCAACAATAATTGCATCAACGTTATATTTTTCAAGGCGCTTTGCTAAAGCTACACTTGGAACAACTGGCAATACTTTAATTCCTGCTGCTTTCCATGCAGCAACATATTTACCAGGATTTCCTGCTCCAGTTGTTACGACCGGCACTTTTTCATCAATTACTAATTGTGCCATCTCATCAGCACAAGGATTAATCAACATGATATTGACACCAAAAGGTTTATCAGTTAAATTACGGCAAATTTCAATATTCTTTTTTAATGTAGCAGTGTCCATTCCACCGGCACCAATTAAACCAAGTGCGCCAGCATTAGATACACTAGCTGCAAATTCACCGGTAGCGATATTTGCCATTCCTCCTTGAATCAAAGGATATTCAATATTTAATAATTTATTTAATTTCATCTTCTAACTCCATTCCATTAATGTTGCGCCCCAAGTAAGACCACCACCAAAACCAACACAAATAATTTTGTCACCTGGTCTTAACATTCCTTTTTCATTCATTTCACCTAAAGCCAAAGGAATGCTAGCTGCTGATGTATTCCCATATTCTTGCAAATTCATATAAAACTTATCTTCTGAAGACTTCATCTTCTTATATACATTTTTAATAATTCGATAATTTGCTTGATGACAGACAACGTAATCAATCTCATCAAGAGTTAAATTTGTTTTTTCTAAGATTGCATTAATACTTTCAGGAATTACTTTTATTGCAAACTTAAACACTTCCTGCCCAGCCATCGTTAAATAATGATCCTGATTAGATTTACTGATTGCCGGGGCCTTTAATGCTTCTAAATTTCCCGCTGAATTACTGTAGCTAGCAAAAATACCATCACCATTTCCAACTACAAGGGCTCCAGCCCCATCACCAAACAAAACACAAGTATTGCGATCTTTGAAATCCATTATTTTGGAAATTTCTTCACTTCCAATGACTAAAGCATATTTCTCTTCCATGTTTTGTAATAATGCCTGGGCTACCGTTAAGGCATACACAAAGCCGCTACAAGCAGCATTTAAATCAAAGCACATTACTTCTTGATCATTCAAACCTAATCTTTCTTGAATCAAACAAGCAGTGCTGGGAGTAAAATAATCGGGTGTCATTGTTGCACAGATAATCAATCCAATCTTACTTTTATCTATTTTTTCAACTGCCTTTAAAGCTGCTTGATACCCAAGTTCTACGCAACTTTCATTTTCAGCAATATGTCTTCTTTTTATCCCGGTTCTAGAGACGATCCACTCATCTGATGTTTCAACCACTTTTTCAAGGTCGAAATTATCAAGTACTTTTTGTGGTGCATAATAACCAGTTGATAATATTTTTAATCCACTCATATAATCTCCTAATATTTTTCTTTGATATCTTCAAAGAAATACAATAACTGTTGTAATGATTTAATCAATAACTCATCATCAAGAACATGACTATCTTCACAGACACGACTTACCATCTCTTCATGAAAGTCTCGATGTACTTTGCAAACACGATTGCCTTTAGCTGTCAGCTCTACACGAATAATGCGTCGATCATTATCATCTTTACGACGTTTTACGTATCCCTTAGCTTCGAGCTTTTTTATTGCTGTCGTAATTGTTCCATTAGTTAAAGTCGCCTGAGAAGCAATTGTTGACATCGTGGGATTTGAAAGCGAACTGATTGCATCGATAATATGCAGTTCTGATAAACTTAAATCTTCCACTCCATGTCCTACCATATATTGGGTTTCAATATCCAAAATTTGATTAAACAGTCTTACAAACAGTTGATTAATTAATTCTCGATTTAAAATATCGCGATTAGTCATTCGTAATTCGACCCATTTCTCTAAATTTATTGTAACGTTTATTTACTAATGATGTTTTTGATAATTTCATCAATTCTTCAAGAGTATTTCGAAGATAGATTCTTAAACGTTTGTATACATATTCGCGGTTCTTTGTAATTCCACCTCGAGGTTCTTTGATGATCTTATCAATGATCTTCATTTCATATAAATCATTTGCAGTCAATTTCATTAGCTCTGCAGCTTCATGAACTCTTGAACCATCTTTATCTTTCCATAAGATTGATGCAAAGCCTTCTGGTGATAAAACCGAATAAACACTATTTTCAAGCATTACCATACGATCTCCAACACTTAGTGCCAAAGCTCCACCACTGCCGCCTTCACCGATTACAATCACAATAATAGGCACCGTCAGCTGTGACATTTCCATTAGATTACGCGCAATTGCTTCACCGATTCCATGTTTTTCAGCTTTTAAACCCGGATAAGCACCTGGTGTATCTACAAATGTAACAATTGGTCGATTAAATTTTTCCGCCTGTTTCATCAAACGCATCGCTTTACGATACCCTTCTGGTGAAGACATTCCAAAATTACAGTGTAGATTTTCCTCTAAAGTTCGTCCTTTTAAATGTCCAATTACAGTACAGGGAATATTATTAAACATTGCTAATCCACCGACAATTGAACCATCATCTTTGTAAAGACGGTCCCCATGTAATTCAATAAAATCATCAAATAAATTATCAATATATTCACGGACATTAGGACGGTCAGCTTTACGAGCAAGATAAACTCGATCATAAGCACTAATATCCTGATATGCTTCAGCTTCAATTTTTGCTTTTGTATTTTCTAAATCTTGAATTTGTAAAGTGTGGTCAATCTCTTGGTCATCCTTTAATTTTAATAACTCTAATTCTATTTCTTTAATTTTTATTTCTTTTTCTTGCAGCGACATTATTGCGCCCCCCTGCTATGCATTTTTAATAATTTGATAATCGTTTCACGCATTTTAGAACGTTCTACGATCATATCAATAAATCCTTGATCTTGCATAAACTCGGTTCTTTGAAAACCTTCGGGTAATTTTTGTTTAATTGTTGATTCAATTACTCTTGGTCCCGCAAATCCGATTAATGCTTTAGGTTCCCCAATAATAATGTCCCCAAGCATGGCAAAAGAAGCAGTAACTCCACCAGTAGTAGGATGAGTAATATACGAAATATATAACAATCCGGCTTCATGATGTTTGGCTAGAGCAGCACTAGTTTTAGCCATTTGCATTAGTGAAATAATTCCCTCTTGCATTCTAGCTCCCCCAGAAGTTGTAAAAATAATGATTGGACATTTGCGTTTTGTCGCATGTTCAATTGCTCTAGTAATCTTTTCTCCGACAGCACCTGACATACTCCCCATTAAAAAACGAGAATCCATCACACAAACAACAACTTTTCTTCCATCAATTCTTCCTGTAGCACAAACAACCGCTTCGTCAAGATTTGTTGTTTCTTCTAATTTTACTAATTTTTCTTTATAACCAGGAAACATTAATGGATCATTTGATTTAATACTTTTATATAATTCTTTATATTTCCCCCCATCATACAAAAGATTTAATCGCGTGTATGCCCGCATCTTTAAATGTGCTCCACATTTAGGACAAACATAATAACTTTCTTTCAAATCTTCACTTAAAATCGACTCTCCGCAAGAATCACACTTTGTATATAAACCATCGGGTACATCAATTCTTTTTTTATCTTGCATTTTATTACGAATAGATTTAAATAAATTCAATTTTTCTTTTCGTGCCTTAAATAACTCTTCCATTTATTATCCCACCAACTTATCTAAGTTATTTTCAATAAAACTTGTATCAAAATTTCCTTTTACATACTCTCCCGTATGTAAAATCAAATATTGTAATTCTTGGTTAGTATCAATTCCGTCAATAACTAATTCAGCTAAAACTCTACGCATTCTTCTAATTGCTTCTAAGCGATTAGAACCATGAACAATAACTTTAGCAATCATGGAATCATAATGTGATGAAACTTTATACCCCTGATATAAAGTTGTATCAATTCTCACCCCTAAACCTCCTGGTAAATGAACACTATTAACAGTTCCCGGACACGGTCTGAATCCCTCACGTGGATTTTCAGCATTGATTCGGCATTCAATCGCATGTCCATTTAAATGAATATCACTTTGTTTATAAGTTAATTTTTGATTTGCAGCAATTCTAATCTGTTCCCTAATTAAATCTACCCCGGTCACCATTTCAGTAATTGGATGCTCAACTTGAATTCGAGTATTCATTTCAATAAAATAATAATTTCCATCTTGATCTAAAACATATTCAATCGTTCCTGCATTGCGATAACCTGCTCCTTTAGCCGCTTTAACTGCATCTTCCCCCATTTTTTGTCGGAGCAGCGGTGTTAAGGCTTTACTTGGTGCCTCTTCAATCATCTTCTGATTGCGTCGTTGAATAGAACAATCGCGTTCTCCTAAATGAATAACATTTCCATAATTATCGGCTAAAATTTGAAATTCAATATGTTTAGGATTTAAAATTAATTTTTCTAAATACATATCATCATCACCAAAACATGCTTTAGCTTCTGCTTTAGCAGTTAAATAAGCATCATCAAATTCTTCTTCGCTAAAGGCTTTTCGCATTCCACGACCACCACCACCTGCTGAGGCTTTAATTAAAACTGGATAACCAATTTGATTTGCAACTTCTTTAGCTTCTTGTAAAGTATTTACACTTCCATCACTCCCAGGAACTACCGGCACACCTGCTTCAATCATTTTTTGACGGGCCATACTTTTATTTCCCATCATATCAATAACATCGCCACTAGGCCCAATAAAAGTTATTCCACATTCTTCTACTAAACGAGCAAAAGTTGAGTTTTCTGATAAAAAGCCAAATCCTGGATGAATTGCATCACAACCTAGTGCAGTCGCTACACTTAAAATATTTTTCATATTTAAATAACTATCCGCTGCCTTGGCAGGACCTATACATACCGCATGATCAGCCAATTGCACATGCAATGAAGTACTATCAACATTTGAATAAACAGCAACTGCTTCAATTCCTAATTCTTGGCATGTTCGAATTATTCTTACCGCGATTTCGCCACGGTTGGCAATTAAAATTCGCTTAAACATCTTAACTACCCTTCAATGATCATTAACACTTGATCAAATTCAACTAAATCTTCAGTATTTGCCATGATTGATGTTACTGTTCCATCAATTGGAGCTTTAATTTCATTCATTACCTTCATTGCTTCAACAATACACAACACCTGTCCTGCTTTTACTTTAGTGCCTACTTCTACATACGGTTTAGCAGTTGGTGAACTAGATGCATAATAAACCCCAACAATTGGTGATTTAACCGGTGTTCCGGTGATTGCTGGTTCATTAGCTGCTACTTGCTCCACTGGCGCTAAAGTAGGCGTTGGAGCAGAAACTACCGGTGTACTTACAACATTTACCGGTGCTACTGGCGTTTTTTCTAATTCTAATTTAATATCATCTATCTCTACTTTCATTTTAAAAACTTCTGAGTTTTCAAATTCATTTATAAGTTGCTTTACTAAATCTATTTTCATAAATGCTCTCCTTTATTTTGAATATCAAAGTAATTTTTTAAAAAAATTATTACCCAGCTATTCTGGGTAATAAAAATCAGCATTTATTATGCATTTTCTTTGATATAATCTACGATATCTTGAACTGTTTTAATTTCAGCTGCTTTATCATCAGGGATTTCAATATCAAATTCTTCTTCAACTGCCATGATTAATTCAACTGCATCTAATGAATCTGCATCTAAGTCTTCTTTTAAGTTAGCTTCTAAAGTTACTGCATCTTCATCACAGCTTAAAGAATCAACAATTATTTCTTTTACTTTTTCAAATTCCACGTTATATTCCTCCTCGTGTATATTACGGTCACATTATAACAAAATCAAAACATTTGTAAATAGTTTGATGTTCAAAACTTTTATCGAAGACTGTCGAATTAACCCAAAACCTAGTAAAATCAAGGTGTTTCAAGTAATATTTTTTTTCGTTTTTTTTATGTTTTAATCGTCATTTTTTTATGTTATAGTCTTTTTTAGGAGGGCACAATTAATGAAAATACCCGAAATAAAAGCTAAGACAATCATTCAAAACAAAGCCGATAAAAATCATTTTTGGTTTGGTTTTGACTACAACATGAATCTCTACCAAGGATGTCATCACGGTTGTATTTATTGTGACAGTCGTAGTGATTGTTATCAAATCTCAAACTTTGATCAAATTAAAGTAAAACATAACGTACTCACCCTACTTTCTAAAGAACTTTGTTCTAAAAAAAGAAAAGGGGTGATTGCAATTGGAGCCATGTCTGATCCCTATAATCATTATGAACAACAATTAAAGATAACTCATCAAGCTTTAAAAATAATAAAGCAAACCAATTTTGGTGTAATGATAACGACTAAAAGTCATACGCTCATTAACGATCTTGAACTCATAAAACAAATTAATGATAAACAATCTGTCCTAATTTGTATGACCATTACTTGTGGTGATGATTCATTAGCAAAATTGATCGAACCAAATGTTTCAATTTCATCAAAACGATTTGAAACAATTAAACAATTACGCCAACACAATATTTATGCTGGGGTTTTAATGACACCGATTTTGCCATTTATTAACGATACCCCTGAAAATATTCGAGAAATCATCTATCGCGCACATTTAGCCAATGCCAGCTTTGTTTATCCTATGTTTGGTGTGACTTTACGAGATCATCAACGTGATTATTTCTATACGCAACTAGATCATTTATTTCCCGGCTGTAAGGAACGCTATATAAAACAATTCGGTAATACTTATTTATGCAACAGCCCACGACTTTATGAATTAAAAAATATATTTATTGAAGAATGTCACAAATATAATAT
>ERZ1036431.576-NODE-576-length-19610-cov-6.943288_pt1 | contig 19610 bp, 20 predicted proteins | sample MGYA00514222_ERZ1036431 | MGnify/ENA primary metagenome ERZ1036431 (study PRJEB33795, sample SAMN09464926) | human gut metagenome | host: Homo sapiens | place: USA: Stanford, California | collected 2016-08 | study: EMG produced TPA metagenomics assembly of the... | reverse complement strand
GTAGAATATCGGAAACAGTCCATTAAATAGTTCAACTTTTGGGGTTCAGTTCATTAGGGGGTGCGACAAAAGAGCTTCTTCAAAAAAATAAGTCGAAATCTCACACAAATTCGAGAAATAATTTTCGTAAGTTTCTTCTTATTTATTGCATCTGACCACTTCTGTTACAACCTCTCGTTAAACGGTGTTCAAAAGCTTGCATCTACGATAATAAGCCCAACCCAACGAAAAACGTGAGGAGCTGTTTTATTTGGATGCTCTTATCGCTTGATGCAAAGACAGCTTTTTTACAACCTCTACTTCACGGTGCTCAATCAGCTGACCTTCGGTATTAGCTCAAAAAACGGTAAAATATAAACAGCTATTTTCCGTTTCTTCTTTTTAATACTTAGGTCAAGATGCTGTTTTCACAACCTCTTGTTATAAATAAAAAAAACAGTTGGCTGGTGACTGTTCAAAAAGCAGAATCCTTGCTTTTCAAACGGTCGCAGTCCGTTCAACTGTTTCGCTGCGCACTATTTATGGTTTAAGAAACTAGCTACTTTTGTTGTAATCAAATCAATAGCAACGTGGTTTTCTCCGCCTTCTGGAACAATGATATCCGCATAGCGCTTCGTTGGTTCGATAAATTGATGATACATCGGTTTAACAACTGTCAAATATTGTTCGATCACGGAGTCCAATGTGCGTCCCCGTTCTTCCATATCCCGTTTGATACGACGAATGATACGAATGTCATCATCTGTATCTACGTATACTTTGATATCCATCAAGTCACGCAGACGTTCGTCTTCTAAAATCAGGATTCCTTCTAGAATGATCACTTCTTTTGGTTCCTGAATGATCGTTGCCTGACTTCTTGTATGCGCTACATAGTCATACACGGGTTTTTCAATGGCTTTATAGTTCAGTAAGTCGCCTACATGCTGAATCAGCAGATCATTATCAAAGGCAAATGGGTGATCGTAATTTGTGTTCAATCGTTCTTCAAAACTCAAATGGCTCTGATCCTTGTAATAAGAATCTTGTTCAAGCATCATGATGGAATGGTCCGGGAAGTTGTTGAAAATCGCACGGCTGACACTTGTCTTTCCGCTTCCGGATCCACCCGTCACACCAATGATAATTGGCTTGCTTTTTGTCATTGACTAAAACCTCTTTCGTATCCGTTTTTTCATTCTAATCTATTATAGCGAAAAAACACGAAAATGCTATATTTTTCTGAAAATTAATCCTTTTCAATTTCCAATAATGAATAAAGTTCCTCTAATGAATCGATTCGATAAGTAGGCTGGATTTCTTCGATTTCTGGTAATTTATTTCTATTGAACCAAATCGTATCGATCCCTGCCATATTTCCTCCTTTGATATCAGAAGTCAAAGAATCACCAATGATCACAGTTTGCTTTTTATCAAAATTAGGAATGTGGGAAAAGACATGATCAAAAAATTCTTTCATCGGCTTTTGCGCTCCGACAGCTTCTGAGACAAAGATATCCTTGAAGTAATCAAGCATTCCTGCATCTGTTAATCGCCGATGTTGCGTGTGCGACACACCGTTCGTCACAATATAAAGATCAGCATGCGGATGGACCTTTTTCAGGATTTCTAGACTTCCTGGAACAAGATCATGACCTTGGTTCAAGTAGTGGCGGTAGCGTTTTTCCATTTGATCACTATCTACTGTTTTCCCAAATTGCTGGAAAAGTAACCCAAAACGACTGCCTATTATTTCTTCTCGTGATAGTCTGCCTTTTTCAAACTCCTGCCATAAATGATGATTCAAAGCCTTATAGCTGGTTTCGATTTCTGGTGTCAATGTGATTCCTTGTTCTGCAAACAAAGCACTTAAAGCATTGGCTTCAGTTAATTGAAAATCTAACAATGTATCATCTACATCGAACAATAAAGTTTTATATTTCATCTTTTTGACCTCCTATTTAAAATAAATACTTAACTTTTTCATCTCTGCTAATGTCAACGATCGATACTCGCCTACTCCTAGCTGTTCATCTAATTCCAATGGTCCCATGCTTAGCCGTTTCAATGCGGTCACTTTCTTTCCTTGGGCTAAGAACATCTTTTTGACTTGATGGAATTTTCCTTCTTGGATCGTCAATAAAACCGTACTTTGGTGCTTGTCTGCTTTGAGTATTTTTAAATCAGCCGGCTTACATTGATACCCATCAGCGAATACGATTCCATTTTCAAATGCTGTTACGTCTGCCGGTGTCACCCTTTCGTTCACAACTACTTGATAAGTCTTTGAAACCTTTTTTTCTGGAAGTAGCATTTCATATCCCAATTGTCCATTCGAAGTGATCAGCAATAGTCCTGTTGTATCTCTATCTAGTCTTCCCACTGGATATAATGGTTGGAAACGATCGGCACTTGCAATCAGATCGATTACTGTCGTCTTTTCTGGATCTGATACAGCTGTAACAGCTTTTTCAGGTTTATTGAGAAGATAATAGGACTCATTTGTTTCTAAGTGTTCACCTGCTACTTCGATTTGATGCAGTAAACTATCTACATTTCGATTTTGTCGAAATTCGACTGTGCCATCTATCATCACTTGCTTCAAAGCAAACAGCCGCTTCATTTCCTTGCGTGTCGTTTCTAATTTTTCTTCTATTAATTTATCTAAACGCATGCTGTTTCCTTTCTTATTACTACTAATTAATTATACCTTGAATATTCTTGCTTGCAAATACATCATCATAGTTATTCCTTGACTTAATTAACAGTTCACGTTACGGTTAAATAGTAAAGTGAATTGGATTTCTCATACACAGCGTAATGACCTGGTGGAGAAAAGTTGAATCCTGACTTTCTAAGGGGAGATGCGCGCATCTCTCCTTTTGCGCTTTTTTAAGCGCCCTGCCTTCGATGATGTGCACGAGATTAGCCTTTAGAATTCACTTAAATAAAATCTGTCCGTTACCAAAGCAGACAGTCACATTTTAAGGAGGAATTTTGGTTATGTCAGTATCATTAGAAGTAAGTAAAAGAGAAGTACGTCCCCGTTCATTAAGAAACAAACTTCGTCACGAAGGGAAAGTTCCAGCTGTTGTTTATGGGTATAAAGTAGAAAGTACCCCTATCTCATTCGATGGTTTGACACTAAGCAAATTGTTGCGTGAACATGGAGCGAACACAGTCATCACGATGGACATCGATGGACAAAAAGTCAATACATTGGTTCACAAGATCCAAACGAACACTTTTACCAATCATTTCGAACATGCAGAATTTCTATCTGTAAACATGTCGGAAGAAACAGAAGTCGAAACAGAAGTCGTTCTTGTTGGCGAATCAGTGGGTGCTAAATCTGGTGGAGTGTTAGCTCAAAACTTGTATACAGTAGTCGTATCTGCTACACCAGACAAATTGCCTGAACGAATTGAAGTTGACGTGACAAACTTGGAATTAGGTGATTCTATTACAGTAGCCGATCTTCCAAAAAACGACGATTACAAATTCGTGACCGACAGTGAAGAGCAAATCGCTGCTGTAGTCGCTCAAAGTGAAGAAGAAAGCACAGGTGAAGGTGGCGAACCAGAAGTGATCGGTTCAACAGAAGAATAATACTGAAACAATCAGGTGGTGTTAGAAGCGGCGGGTCAGCAGCTTTTAACACGCCTTTTTTATTTCTAATCGTTTATTTTCATATGGGGCTTCCACTTTTGTAAATGGCTTTACAAACGAAAAATCCTAATTTACCAAGCTTTTCCTCGCATACTTTTATCGTACCTTTATAAAAATTTATACTTTGAAAAAAAGTATTCAATTATTGTTGCATTTTTCCTGATTCTTTATTAGAATGAACCCTCGTTGAAGTAAGTATTTCTAGTTTATCCTAGGATTAATTATAAAAATAAAACATTCGTTGATTCGAAGGAGGTTAAACAGATGTTTGAAAGTTTTGATAGCAGCCGCAACCGTTACGCTTCAGTTGGTGTCGTATCAAGTTTGCCAGATGAATTGATTGACAGTATATGGTTTATTATTGACCTAGATCTTAAGGGAGTCATTCCATTAGAAAATATATTAACCTTTGATTTGATCGAAAATCGTGGAAAAGTGACGATGCATTTTTCTCAAGCAGGAAGCAATGTGGAAATGGATATTGATTTGCCGTTTGCCTATTCGAACCAATTTCCTGCTCAAGTATACGCCTATGATGACGGTACGAGAGAAACGATCCTTTTACCAAGTGAGATTAGACAATATTAAGGTGATAGATAAACGTGGATGTCCCTTATTTTACAGACCAGGCCAAGTTGTTGATTCTTTGACTCAATTCTTGGCTTCTTTTTATGGAGTTTCATAAATTATCATTGATTTCTAATTGGTATTCTCAGGATAAACGCTATATACTACTAACTAAATTTTAAAGATATAAGGAGTTTAAAAGATGCGCGATTTAACAAAAGGAAGCCCCGCTAAACTGATTTTGATGTTCACTGTTCCTTTACTGATCGGAAATGTTTTTCAGCAGTTCTACAATATGATCGATATGATCATCGTGGGTCAGACGCTAGGTAAAAATGCGCTGGCAGCGGTTGGTGCAACTGGAAGCCTGACATTTTTGATCATTGGCTTTGCCCAAGGTTTAACAGCTGGTTTAGCCATTATTACCGCACAACGTTACGGTGCAAAAGATTATCGGGGTCTGAAGAAAAGTTTTGCTGCTAGTGTTGTCATTAGTCTTGTCGTCACTGTGATTTTAACTGTCCTAAGTCTCCTGTTTATTCGTCCGATGCTTCAATTGATGCAAACTCCTCCTGAAATACTTGATCAAGCACAAACATTTATTTCAATTATTTTATTAGGGATCTTTGCATCAGTCAGTTTCAATTTGCTTTCTAATGTCATTCGCGCACTTGGTGACAGCCGCACACCACTATTCTTTCTGATCATTGCGGTCATCATCAACGTCGTACTTGATTTGATCTTTATTATCTATTTTGGCATGGGTGTGGAAGGTGCAGCTATTGCTACAGTAATCGCACAAGTTTCTTCCAGCGTACTGTGTCTAGTGTATATCAAGAAAAAAATGCCTTTGTTACAGTTACGCAAAAAAGATTTCAAATTTGAAAAAGAAGAGTTTGCTGTACACCTAAATGCTGCTTTGCCAATGGCGTTTCAATCTTCGATCATCGCTGTTGGTGCTATCGTGTTACAAGCAGCACTAAATAGTCTAGGGACAGATGTCGTAGCTGCTCAAGCCGCTGCTGGTCGTATCGACCAATTTGCAAATCAGCCGATGATGTCATTTGGTATTGCAATGGCAACTTTCACTGCACAAAACTATGGTGCGAAAGAATATGGCCGAATCTTGCAAGGGGTACGTCAAACTTTACTGATGAGTGTCGGATTTAGTCTCTTAGCAGGTGCTATCGTCATTTTCTTCGGTCATTTCTTTGTTCAATTGTTTGTTAGCCCATCAGAAACACGTGTATTTGAATTAGCACAAACCTACTTCAATATCAATGGGTCTCTTTACTGGATCTTAGCAGTCCTGTTCATTTTACGCTACACACTTCAAGGGCTTGGACAAAGCAAGATCCCTACGATCGCCGGTATGATGGAATTGCTTATGCGTTCTTTTGCAGCTATCGTTCTTACAGGAATGTGGGGATACCCAGGAGCAGCAGCAGCTTCTCCTTTAGCTTGGATCGGTTCTGTTGCCGTGTTGCTTTACTCTTATATGCGTTCGATGAAACAATTGAAACACATGGGTGAAGAGGAACATTTCACATTAGAACATGCAGAAGCAAGATAGCCTTGATTAAAAGAAATCGTTGCGGCTAAAAATGAAAACTTTTATTGAAAATATCTTCTTCGTTTACCGAAAACAGGTTTTTTAGATAACAAAAAGGCTGTGACAAAAAATGTCACAGCCTTTTTTCTTTTATTCTATTTTTCTTTCCGTGGACTCTACTTTGAAATAATCGATATGTGCATGCTGGTATTCTAATACCGTGAAACGGAATGATGCAATCTCAATGATTGTTCCTGCTTTTATTTCTTTATATCGGCTAGAAGCAAAGCCCGCAAGTGTAGTAAAATTCGTTTCTTCAAACTCTGGAATCTCTACATGAAAATAACGCTGGAAATCATCTAATGTTAGTTTGCCGGAGATGATATAAGAGCCATCTGACTGTTCCGCTATCAATGCTTCGTCCAAATCTGTCTCATCTCGGATTTCCCCGACGATTTCTTCTAAAATATCTTCAATCGTCACTAAGCCGCTTGTCCCTCCGTATTCATCTTTTAAGATAGCAATATGCTTTCCCTTTTTTCGCATGATCGTCAATAATTTTTTTATAGGGATCGTTTCAGTTGTTACGATCGGCTCTTCAATCAACTGTTCTACTGTCAGCTGGTCATCTTTATAAGATTGCTTGATCAAATCTGGCAAGGTGACATAACCTAAAACATTGTCTTTTGATTCTAAGATAACCGGATAGCGAGTATGTCCTTGTTCAATCGAAGCTTTTATCGCTTCTTTGACGGTTTCTGAAGCTTCGAATACTTGCATGGACGTACGGTCTACTTGTATATCTTTTGCCAAGGTATCATCAAATTCAAACACGTTTTCCAAATAATGATATTCTTCTTTGGTCAACTCTCCTTTTTCATAAGAATTCAATGCGACTAATGTCAGCTCTTCTTGAGACAATGTCTCTTCTCCTTCAGATACGAGACGCACACCTAATAGCTTCCCTAGCCCTGCAGCTGAATGATTCAATACCCAAATAAAAGGAAACATTACTTTATAAAAATAATGAAGTGGTTTAACTACGAACAAGACGACCTTCTCCGTATTGACGATACTATAGCTCTTAGGAAGCAGTTCGCCAATAACCACATCGATATACGTAACTAAAATAAATCCCAGCGCCACAGAGATTGTACTGCTAATAGCCGAACTAAAAGGTAGTTTACCGATCACTGGTTCTAGTAAAGCCGCGACAGATCCTTCACCGACCCACCCGATGATCAAACCGGTTAGCGTAATTCCTAATTGACTAGCTGATAAATAGTTATCTAAATGGTGTGTAACATGAAGAGCTAGCTTGGCGTTCTTTACATTTTCCTTTTCTAGTTGTTCCAATCTTGATCGTCTGATTTTCACTAAAGCAAATTCACTTGCTACAAAAAATGAAGTAATTGCAATCATCAAAAATAAAATAATGAAATTGATAACCATATTCTCCCGCCTTTCTCTTTTTCTATTGTACCCTTTTTCTACAAAAAGATTGAAAATAATGCGTATTCATATTTAGGAATAAAAAAGGAGATGCGGCATTTTTCAGCCACATCTCCTTATCACTTCAAAATCATTGCGTTACTTGTTGCTAAACAGCTTTTTCATGACCTCTGATAAACGGTGTTCAAGTAGCTGACATTCGACATTAGTTCAGGTCAAAGCGCTACTTTCACAACCGCTCTTTCAACCATGTTTTCCGAGTATTTCCAATGATAAGCGGAACAGTTTCATGTTTTACTTCGCTGTACTCTAGCCCAAACCATGTTTCTGGCGAGGTAGCGATTTTTTTGATTGCCAGTTTTGCCTGCATGATTTGACGTTGCCATTTTCCTAGAGTTGTCACATTGGAAACTACTTCATCAATCAGGACAAATTGGAAATCGCCAACTTCTCGCCCTGGTGTCAGAGAGTATCTTTGTGGCTGTTTTGGCAAACGGCCTTGTTTCATCAAATCATGGATGACTTGGCGAACATATACGTTGATTTCCTGTTGGACCCTGAAACCTAAGAACAGATTCACTTGGACAATAAAATCAGTGTCCATCATATCTACTTGATATTCTTTCGTATATGGCTCATCCGTCACTTCCACATGAACAAACCAATAGACTCGTGCTCTTTTAGGCCGTTTATCTAAAATCGAATAGATGAACTGTCGGCCAACTTTATCTTCAGCCATATCAGGAACCAAGAAGACCACATTTGTCTGATAGATTGGTAAAGAAGTATCATCACGTAATTCTCTAAGCTGCGGGATATAATCTCTCAAAGACACATCCTCGGTTGACGATTCGCGAATAATGTTCCCTTGTTCCCAAATAAACATCACGACTAAGATGATCAAACCAATCAGAACGGCTACAAAACCGCCTCGGAAGAATTTGACAACACTTGAGATAAAGAAAACGACTTCTATCGCACCGAAGAAAAAGGTAACTAAATATGCAAGCCAACGAGAATGCCCATTTTGGATAAGATAAAAGTAAAGCAGTGCTGTTGTCATCAACATCGTCACAGTGATCGATAGACCGTAAGCAGCTTCCATATGATGAGACGTTCGGAATGTGACAACCACTAGAGAACAGGCGATCCATAAAATCAGATTGACTGCTGGGATATACATTTGCCCGATACTGTTCCCAGGATACATGATCTTTAACCGAGGCAGCAGTTTCAACTTGATTGCTTCTGAAACTAGCGTAAACGAACCTGTAATCAATGCTTGCGAAGCAATGACTGCAGCGACTGTTGCAAAAGCAACGCCGATCACGATCCAACTTTGAGGCATCATTTGGAAGAATGGATTCAGGTTCTTGATTTGCTGTGCTTCAGGGTTTTGATAAACATTCAACAACCACGCAGCCTGCCCAAAATAATTGATAACCAAACAAATTTTGACGTAAGGCCAGCTCAGACGAATATTTCGTTTGCCGACATGTCCAAGATCGGAATAAAGCGCCTCTGCACCTGTCGTAGCCAGGAAAATATTTCCAAGAATGAACAAGCCTAATTTGTTATCTGCACTAAAAAGCAGCTGGATAGCATAATAAGGATTCAGTGCACGGATAACTGTCCAGTCTTGACTGAAGTTCATTAATCCCATTACGCCTAAAAAAGTAAACCAAGCGAACATGATTGGTCCGAATGCTTTTCCGACAATATCTGTACCAAAGCGTTGGACCATGAATAAAACAAAAATAATAACTAAAGTGATAATGACGATCACGTTCTGGTTATTACCGAACCGGTCAAAAAACTGCGGAATTCCTCGCAAGCCTTCAATCGCAGTCGTTACCGTCACAGCAGGGGTCAATACCCCATCTGCTAGTAAGGCAGCTCCTCCGATCATTGCAGGAATGATCAAATATTTCCCACCTTTTCGGACAAGTGTGTAGAGTGAGAAAATTCCACCTTCACCATGGTTATCTGCATTCAATGCAATCACGACATATTTGATTGTTGTCAGTAGAGTCAATGTCCAAAAAATCAATGAGACTGATCCGATAACAAAATCAGGATTGATTCCTGACAATCCGCCATTATCTTCAACAATCGATTTCATAACGTAAAGCGGACTTGTCCCGATGTCTCCGTAGACGACTCCCATCGCTACAAGCAGGCCAGCCATTGATATCTTTTTGGTATTGTGCGTTGTTGCCACGTTTTTCCCTCATTTCTTGTTATATGGATATCCTTTAGGTAAGCTTGAATGATAGATGATATTCTTATCCATGACACCCGCTTTCCTAAATTGCTTCTAATTATCCAAGTAACACACTGAAGTGTCAACTTATTTGAATAAAATTATTCTTTCTTTGGACGTTCTCTGATACGTCTTGCCACAAATGAATAAAGAGCAAGGCAAAAAATTGCACCCAATAATGCTGGTATCAAATAAAAACCGCCGAGTTCCGGTCCCAGTGGTCCTAGTAAAAATTCGCCGAGCCAACTACCTAAAAAACCGATAATGATATTTCCAGATACGCCTCCCGGGACTTCCTTTCCTAAAATTGCGCCAGCTATCAAACCTAATATACCGCCGATAAATAACGACCATAAAAAATTCAGCATCTCCTTTCCCTCCTTTATCCATATTTCTCACTTTTATTTTACGCTTTATTCAGAAGGACTCCAAAAATATGCGCCAAGAAACTCCAGAAAAAAAGAAGTTGTAACAAAAGTGTTCAGCTTATTTCCGTAGAAGCTGCTTCTGGAACACCGTGAATCAGAGGTTGTGAAATCAGCGGTTTGACCTGAGTATTAGAGAAACAAACGGAAAAATAGTTCCTCATATTTTGCCGTTTTTTGAGCTAATATCGAGGGACAGCTGATTGAACATCGTTTATTGGAGAGGTTGTAAAAAAGCTGTTCTGCATCAAGTAATAAGAACAGCCAAGTAAAAACAGCTCCTAATGTTTTTAACTTGGCTGGACTTATTACCGCAGATGCAAGCTTTTGAACACCGTTTATTCGAAAAAAAAGGACTGTGACACGGCTTTTGTCACAGTCCCCTTTTTTCGAATAATTATTGTCCCCCTGTCACCTTCACGATCACAAGTACATTATTCCTATGAATTAAATTATTTTTCTTCATTTTTCGTTGAACCATCTTCGTTCAACATTGCTTTTCTTGACAGATTTACGCGTCCTTGTTTATCGATTTCAGTTACTTTCACAAGGATCTCATCACCTAGTTTAACAACATCTTCGACTTTATTGACACGATCGTTTGCTAATTGGGAAATATGGACAAGTCCATCTTTTCCTTTGATCAAGTTGACGAATGCACCGAATTTTTCGATACGGACAACTTTCCCTAGATAAACTTCACCAACTTTGACTTCTTTGGTCAAATCTTCGATGATCTTGATAGCTTTTTTGATCATTTCTGCATCAGCTGAAGCAATACTTACTTTTCCATCTTGATCGATATCGATTTTCACACCAGTTTCATCGATGATTCCGTTGATCGTATCGCCGCCTTTACCGATAACATCTTTGATTTTAGCAGGTTCGATCTGGATCATTTCGATTTTTGGTGCATATTGGCTTAATTCTTCACGTGGAGCAGCAATCGTTGAAGTCAATTCTTCTAAGATTTCCATACGTGCTTGTTTTGCTTGAGTTAATGCTTCAGTTAGGATTTGTTCTGTGATTCCTTGAATCTTGATATCCATCTGTAAAGCAGTGATACCATCTTTTGTACCGGCAACTTTAAAGTCCATATCGCCAAGATGATCTTCCAGCCCTTGGATATCAGTTAGGATCGTATAGTTTTCACCATCAGAAACAAGTCCCATCGCAATACCGGCGACTGGCGCTTTGATTGGTACACCTGCATCCATCAATGCTAATGTGCCAGCACAGATACTTGCTTGGGAAGAAGAACCATTTGATTCCAATACTTCTGCTACTAAACGGATCGTATAAGGAAATTCTTCTTCTGAAGGGATTACTTGTGCTAACGCACGTTCACCTAATGCGCCATGTCCGATTTCCCGACGCCCTGGAGAGCCTGCACGTCCTGTAGAACCAACAGAAAATTGAGGGAAATTGTAGTGGTGGATGAATCGTTTGCTGACTTCCACCCCTAAACCATCAATGATTTGGTGCTCTCCTAGAGGTGCGAGTGTACAAGCTGATAAAGCTTGTGTTTGTCCTCGTGTGAACAAACCTGATCCATGTACACGTGGCAATAAGCTGACCTCTGATGACAATGGACGGATTTCATCCAATTTACGCCCGTCAGGACGGATCTTATCGATGGTGATCAATTCACGTACGACATCTTTTTCAAGATCTTCTGTGATTTGTTTAACTTCTTTCAACAAGTGATCTTCATCTTCATGACCTGCAAATTTCTCAGCATAAGCTTCGCGGATATCGATCTTCACCTGCTCGATATTATCTTCGCGAGCAAGTTTTTCTTCAGTCATTACTGCTGCTTTCATTGTAGCGTAAGAAGCATCAAAGATTTCTTTTTTCAATACTTCATCAACTTGCAGTAAAGTCACTTCCATTTTTTCTTTCCCTACTGCTTGAACGATTTCTTCTTGGAAAGCAACTAACTCTTTGATAGCGTCAAAACCAAACAGCAATGCACCAAGCATGTCTTCTTCTGAAACTTCTTTCGCGCCGCTTTCAACCATATTGATGGCTTGTTTCGTTCCGGCAACAGTCAATTCGATATCTGTTTGTTCTGCTTGTTCTACTGTTGGATTCAAGACGTACTCGCCATTTACACGACCAACTTCTACGCCTGCGATTGGGCCGTCAAATGGGATATCTGAGATTGATAGTGCTAAAGAAGAACCTAGCATTGCTGCCATAGCTGGCGAGCAGTCTGTTTCTACACTCATCACGATGTTCGTTACTTGGACTTCATTACGGAAGCCTTCTGCAAACATCGGGCGAATTGGACGGTCGATCAAACGGGCAGTCAATGTTGCTTCCGTACTTGGACGGCCTTCTCGTTTGATGAAACCTCCAGGGATTTTCCCTGCTGCATACATTTTTTCTTCATAATTGATCGTTAATGGGAAAAAGTCTGTATCTTTTGCTTCTTTAGAGGCCACAGCTGCACTTAAGACTACTGTATCTCCATAACGGACTAAAACGGCTCCGTTTGCTTGTTTTGCTAGCTGACCGACTTCGATTTGTAAGGGACGGCCGCCCCATGTCGTTTTGAATACTTGTTTTTCTGACATAACTTCTCCTTTTCCTTCTCGTGAAAGCAAGACGCTACTAAACAAATGAAAACTGCCGAAAGCCGTCTTTTGAGCAGCTTTCATTTGGTTAGTAGGAGTCCATCTAGCTTGATCACGGAATTTTACTTAATTGATATACGAGTAAAAAAAGTGAGATTCATGTGAATCCCACTCTTTTTGACTAAAATTAACGACGCAAGCCTAAACGTTTGATCAATTCGCGGTAACGTTGAACGTCAGTTTTACGTAAGTAAGCTAACAAGTTACGGCGGTGACCAACTTTTTTCATTAGGCCGCGGTATGAATGATGGTCTTTTTTGTGCACGCGTGCATGTTCATTCAAGTGGTTGATTTCTTCAGTTAATACAGCGATTTGTACTTCTGGAGAACCAGTATCCCCTTCATGGCGAGCGTATTCGTTGATGATTTCATTCTTGCGTTCTTTTGAAATTGCCATTTCTTTCACCTCTTTCGATTATTCCCCTGCGACTGAGTAAAACGTTGGTGATTCGCTTAACCAAGTGGCAGGTCATGTGCCTAGAGCACACAGCTATACTTTACCTGAAACCGGGTTGAAAATCAAGTAGTTAATCATTAAGAAAAGGTAGTTTTCAAACAATCTTACTACTACTTTTCCATTTTTGTGGTAAACTATAATGCGAAAATAGACTTGAAACACAGTCTTTTAAGAAAGGGGTACATATTCCATGATTACAATGGATGATATCATTCGTGAAGGAAATCCGACCTTACGCGAAGTTGCAAAAGAAGTTTCTCTTCCATTAAGCGAAGAAGATATCTCTTTAGGAAAAGAGATGCTTGAGTTCTTAAAAAACAGCCAAGATCCAATCAAAGCTGAAGAACTACACTTACGAGGCGGTGTTGGCTTAGCTGCTCCTCAATTAGATATTTCTAAAAGAATCATTGCTGTTCACGTACCAAGTCCTGACCCAGAGGCAGATGGACCTTCTCTAAGTACTGTTATGTATAATCCTAAAATTTTGAGCCATTCTGTTCAAGATGCTTGTTTAGGGGAAGGTGAAGGCTGTTTATCTGTTGATCGAGAAGTACCAGGATATGTTGTTCGCCATGCCAAAATCACTGTGTCTTATTATGATATGAATGGTGAAAAACACAAGATTCGTTTGAAGAATTATGAATCGATCGTCGTTCAACATGAAATCGACCATATCAACGGTGTGATGTTCTATGACCACATCAACGATCAAAATCCATTTGCACTAAAAGAAGGCGTATTGGTGATCGAGTAGAGAATTGGCAGGTTCCTTCGATACTATGCTACAAGAAAGCTTTATAAAAAAGGGGAGTGCTCAAAAGCTGCACTTCCCTTTTTTATGTTTCTCCACTAATCGAAATTTAGATAGACATCTAGAAATCGCAATTCCAAAAAATTCTGTGTATTGGATACGCATCTTTTCTTATTTTTTCTTATTTCTTCCATATGGGTGTTTATCTCAGAGATGATAGAATAGTTTCTAGGATAAAAAGTAGCAGCTACGATGTTATCCTTCGTAGAGGATTCCTGCTTCAGCTAGTTTTTGTTTGATGTTTTTCAGCATATGCTTTTCTGGGTAGCGGATCGTATGCAGATGGATGCCGCCTGTTAATTCGGATAACAAAGTAGCATTACTTTTTTGATAACGTCTCATAAAGGAATCGATATCTTGTGGCGTTTTGATGTGCAAAGTTCCTGCTAACTCACCGTAAAGGGGATGTTCCACAATTACATCAATGATTTTTTCAACGATTAGTCTCAGTTCTTCTTCTGTTTGATCTTTTCCATGCTGGACAGCGATTTTACTGATGTGCCCAGTATTGGTTTCTTCTGTTTCGAGGATATAACCTCTTGCTGTTGCCACGATACTTTTACCTGCAGCTCGTAGTAAAGCAATATCGCCTACAATGATCTGACGGCTGACTCCAAAAGTTTTCGCAAACTTGCTAGCACTCACTGGTTTTTCTGTATTTGCCAAGGTTTGCATGATTTGTTTTCGCCGTGTCTCTCCTTCGATCACACTTATTCCTCCTTCATTTTGTTTTGGTATTCGCGCGAGTGTTTCATCAAATCAACATACGTGTCTGTTATTGTTTCCTTATATCCCTTATTTTTCAGCAGACTAACAACTTTATCCAATACTTGCTGCTCTCTTTTTGCATCATAAACTGCTTGGTTTTCTTCTTTTTTCACTTGTCCTATTTTAGTTACCGTATCCATTCTTTTTTCTAATAAAGCAACCAACTCTCGATCGATCATATCGATCTTATGACGTAATGTTTCAAGAGACTCTTCTGTTAGTTCTTCCTCTACTGTCTTGATGATACGAGCAGGATTTCCTGCAATCACTACATTGTCGGGAAAAGATTTGGTCACAACCGAACCTGCGCCGACTACTACGTTGTCCCCTAGAGTGACACCCGGCGTGACGATAACTCCTCCGCCTAACCAAACATTATTACCGATTTTAATGGGTTTTGCGTACTCCAGACCGCTGTTACGTTTCACTGGATGTAGTGGATGCGTCGCCGTGTAAAGCTGGACATTCGGAGCGAACATGCAGTTATCACCGATTTCAATCGTGCTGACATCTAAAAATGTACAATTGAAATTTGCATAAAAATTCTCCCCAACAAATATATTATATCCGTAATCAAAATTGATAACTGGCTCCATATAGATTTTTTTCCCTGTACGGCCAAAAGTCTCTTTCAACAATTGGGATCGCAGTTCCGCTGATTCTGCTTGGTTGATGATTTGGCTTTGACTTCTTGCAAACATACGGTCGGCAACCAGCTCAGGATCATTGGCAAAATAAAGCTCGCCTGCAATCATTTTTTCTTTTTCGGTTTTGAATTCAGTCATAATCTGCTCCTAATTCTTGTATTTTTTTGAAAACAACCGCTCCGTCTTCTTGAATAAACGTATAAGGCTCCGCTAAATAAACAGGCGTTTGATTGATTACTAAGATTTTGGCTGACGGCTGGCGAAACTGTACCAGATCACAAAACGGATGAACTTGAAAACTCGTTCCAACAATGACGATCAGCTCTGCTTGGCTGACGGCATAAGCCGCCTGCTCCATGACTCCATCTTGAAACCCTTCACCATATAACACGATGTCTGGGCGTATTTGTCCTCCGCATGCTTGATGTTTGTCGCTGTGAAGATATTCTTTCCAGTCTACCGTTTGTTGACATTTTCGACAATGACATTGATACAGACTCCCATGAAAATTGACGAGTTGCGGGCTTTTAGCCTTTGCGTGCAAACCGTCGATGTTTTGGGAAACAACCCAAACATTTTTTTCTTTCGCTAGATGTGCTATTTCCAAATGAATGATATTGGGTTTTGCTTCAGGATGATAAATCTTTTTGACAAATTGATAGAATTTATCCGGTTCATTCACCATTGCTTGATGACTCAGCAAGTATTCCGGCTGCTCCATCCCGTGGTAGATTCCTGACAAAGATCGATAGTCTGGCACTCCAGAAGGTGTGGATACCCCTGCACCGGTCAAAAATGTAATTTGCTGATAAGCTAATATCTCTTTTGCTGCTTCGTCTACTGTTAATTGTTTCATGTTTTGTCACCTCACTTTCCATTATAGCCCATACTCGAACAAATTTATTGTTGAAAAGTCAGAAAAATGGGAATAAAAAAGTGTTATGGGCATTTGAGCAATTTATCACAATGTTCACTGACAAAAGAATGAAAACGTGTTACAATACTGCTGTATAAAAGTGAGGTGAATCGATATGTTACCATTCTTTATTTATTGGGGCGTTATTCTGGCTTGTATCGCCTGGTTAGCGTTAAGCGTTTATTTCTCTGTTTTTTATCTTGTACGCAAAGAAAATGGAAATCTTTGGGCTTTTGCTTTATTCAACGTGATTGCCGCAATTGTTTTAGCCATTACATTAGCCGTATATCGAACATGGGGCTGGGGAATCACCCAATACTCAAGTTTGATTTATCTAATATTAGCCATTTATGGCGTCGTTGTTCTTTTGCAAGCGATCCTAGGACGTGAGCCAAAGAAAGCGGCAGCTTAAATGATCGAGATGGAACTGGACACAGGAAATTTTCTGTTCTAGTTCTTTTTTTATTGTATTACATACATTTTTGTGTATAATTATACTATCGTTTGCAATGGATAGATGATTCACATTTTGATTGTTTTTTCGGTAAAAGTAAAGATTTCTATATTTATCAGTATTTTTTCAAAAACCAGCAGTTATAGATTGACAAAGCCTCTCGAGTATCGTAAACTTTTTTTGTATAAATAACTGAATACGAGATGCCTCAATCAATGAGGTAGAGGTCGCGAGAATCATTAACCCTGTGGAGTGAAGCAAACATGGAGAAGCAGGAATAGGGAGGATCGCCGAAATGTGCACTTTTTTGCTTGGAGTGTATGTTGGGACGCAAGTTAAGAGCTTGCGGACTGTCTTAGCAGTGATGCTAAGTTGCGCTATGTTTTGTGAGAGGTTTATCACCTTATGGAATTTTAGCGGCCTTTTTATATCTATAAATCGGTCGCTTTTTATTTTTTCAGATAAAGCTTTACCGCATTTCATCTAGACCGCTCGTGTATCATATAATCAGAAAGGGAGAAAAAAATGAAAAAAAATATGGTTTCAGTTGCCGTACTATTTGCTTTTGTCTTCTCACTATTCAGTGTGGGATCTCTGGCAAATGCAGATGAAAAAACACCGAGCGATGAGTTTCGCGTAGGTATGGAGGCTGGGTATGCACCCTTCAACTGGTCTCAACAAACAGATGAGAATAATGCCTTGCCAATTCAAGGCCAAAATAGTTACGCCGGCGGTTATGATGTTCAAATCGCTAAAAAAGTAGCAGATGGTTTAGGGAAAAAATTAGTCATCGTCCAAACGAAATGGGATGGTCTGGCTCCTGCCCTTCAATCAGGCAAGATCGACGCGATCATCGCCGGAATGAGCCCTACTGCTGAACGACGAAAAGAAATTGATTTTACCGATCCTTATTACGAATCACAATTAGTAGTAGTAGTTCAAAAAGATAGCAAATATGCAAAAGCAAAAAGTTTAGCAGATCTTTCTGGAGCAAAGATCACTGCTCAGTTAAATACATTCCACTATACTGTGATCGATCAGATACCAGATGTGCAGAAACAACAAGCAATGGATAATTTCTCAGCAATGAGAACAGCTTTAGCTTCTGGAATGATCGATGGTTATGTCAGCGAACGTCCGGAAGGTGTAACGGCAACTAGTGTGAACAAAGACTTGGAAATGCTTGAATTCAGCGGTGCAGATGGCTTCCAGACAAACCCGGAAGATGTTCAGATTTCTGTTGGTATGCGTAAAGGCGACCCGGATATCCAAAAAGTAAACCAGATTCTTTCTGGCATCTCTAACGATGAACGAACCAAAATTATGGACCAAGCAGTCAAAGATCAGCCTGCTGCAACTGATAGTGAAGAAAAACCTGGCATCATTTCTGATTTCACTACGATTTGGAAACAATACGGCAATATGTTCTTACGAGGTGCTGGACTTACCTTGTTCATCGCATTGATCGGGACAGTTGTCGGTACTACACTTGGATTACTGATTGGTGTCTTCCGTTCGGTACCTGAATCAGGAAATGCACTGACTCGCTTCTTCCAAAAAATCGGAAATGCACTTCTTTCTATCTATGTCGAAGTATTCCGCGGAACACCGATGATGGTACAAGCAATGGTCATCTTCTACGGTCTGGCACTCGCTTTTGGCATTTCATTGAACCGAACGATTGCCGCTTTGTTTATTGTCTCTCTCAATACTGGAGCTTACATGACAGAGATCGTTCGTGGGGGGATTTTTGCAGTAGATGAAGGGCAGTTCGAAGCTGCGCAAGCCATTGGTATGACCCATGGCCAAACGATGAGAAAAGTTGTTATTCCACAAGTTTTACGGAATATCTTGCCAGCAACAGGAAATGAGTTTGTTATCAATATCAAAGATACAGCAGTTTTAAGTGTAATCGGCGTAGCTGATTTGTTCTTCCAAGGAAACTCTGCTTCCGGTGCGAATTTCCAATTCTTCCAAACATTTACGATCGTCGGGATCATCTACTTAGTCATGACCTTTACGATCACCAGAATCCTGCGGGCGGTAGAAAAGAAAATCGATGGTCCTTCAGCTTATACCAAGCTTGAAGAAATCGACAATTCAAATTTGCAGGAATAAGGAGGAAGAATCATGAATGAAAAAATTATTGAAATCAAACATCTAAGAAAAAGCTTCGGTGAAAATGAAGTATTGAAAGATATCAGCGTAACAGTCAATAAAGGTGAAGTTGTGACGATCATCGGTTCTTCCGGTTCTGGTAAATCTACTTTCTTGCGCTGTATCAATTTACTGGAAAAACCAACAGGCGGCGAGATCATTTATAATGGAGAAAATGTATTAGCTCCTAAATATAATTTACCTAAATATCGAACGAATCTAGGTATGGTTTTCCAATCCTTCAACCTGTTCAACAATATGAATGTCTTGGAAAACTGTATGTCTGGTCAAACAACTGTCCTGAAACGAGATAAAGAAACTGCCAAAAAAGTAGCAATCGAAAATCTGGAAAAAGTTGGTATGGATCGTTATATCGAAGCCAAACCAGCACAATTATCTGGTGGACAGAAACAGCGTGTCGCAATTGCTCGGGCATTATCAATGAATCCAGATGTATTGCTATTCGACGAACCTACTTCGGCGTTAGACCCTGAAATGGTTGGCGAAGTGCTTAATACGATCAAAGACTTAGCACATACTGGCTTGACAATGCTTATCGTGACGCATGAGATGGAATTTGCAAAAGATGTATCTGACCGTGTCATTTTTATGGATAAAGGTGTGATTGCAGAAGAAGGTACACCAGAAGATATCTTTGTCCATCCGAAAGAAGAACGTACAAAAGAATTCCTTTCACGTATTTTAAATGCTTAGGATCAATAGCTGATTGGGACAAAGAGCTGCGGTGTTTACCGCAGTTCTTTTTTATGAATTACTCATAAAAGGTAAATTTCTGAAAATTGGCTCTTTGTCAATAAGGACTGATGAGTTGTGCAAAATCAAATCTGAGTCAG
>ERZ1036431.560-NODE-560-length-20309-cov-80.583885_pt1 | contig 20309 bp, 10 predicted proteins | sample MGYA00514222_ERZ1036431 | MGnify/ENA primary metagenome ERZ1036431 (study PRJEB33795, sample SAMN09464926) | human gut metagenome | host: Homo sapiens | place: USA: Stanford, California | collected 2016-08 | study: EMG produced TPA metagenomics assembly of the... | reverse complement strand
ATTAATTTATAAACAAACTCTCTGATTGTTAGTTCATTTATCATTTTCCTATTTCGTTTTATTATAGACTGACCTGTTTTTTTATAATGTTTTTAGGACAAGAAAAGGATTAATGCTTTCAAATGAAAAATAAGCAGATTGTTTTCTAATTCAAGCAAAATTAAAGAAATGTACTTTTATATCACATAAGAGGCAATCAAAAAAACTACTAACTCATTGAAATAAAGATTTGTACGATCACAAGAAGAACTAATAATCAGAATAATAGCTATAAATCGGCACAATTCATACTAGAAAAATCAACGGATTATTTGCTAATTAAAAATTAATCTGTACTTTTGCATCCGCAATTCGGGGTGTAGCTCAGCCCGGTTAGAGTACGCGTCTGGGGGGCGTGTGGTCGCTGGTTCGAATCCAGTCACCCCGACTGGTTAAAGAGGTTAGAAACCGAATGGGTTCTAACCTCTTTTTATTTTAGAAAACAATGAAAGAAGATCCTAGACATATCCATATCAGTGAATACAGTTATCCTCTTCCGGATGAACGTATTGCTAAATTCCCGTTGCCTACCCGCGACCAGTCCAAACTCTTAATATACCGTCGTGGAGAAGTTAGTGAAGATGTTTTCACGTCTTTGCCAGAATATCTGCCGCAAGGCAGTCTGATGATATTCAATAATACAAAAGTCATTCAGGCACGCCTCCATTTTCGAAAAGAGACGGGAGCACTGATCGAAGTGTTTTGTCTTGAACCGATTCAGCCAAACGATTATGTCTTGAATTTCCAACAGACAGCACATGCCGCCTGGCTTTGCATGATCGGCAATCTGAAGAAATGGAAAGACGGACAATTGAAACGCGAAATGACCGTCAAAGGATTCCCTATTACCCTGACCGCTACCCGAGGAGAATGTAAAGGAACCAGCCATTGGGTAGATTTTGCATGGGATAATCCGGAAGTGACGTTTGCCGATATCCTTGAAGTGTTCGGAGAGCTTCCTATTCCTCCTTACTTAAACCGGGATACGGAAGAAAGTGACAAGGAAACTTATCAGACTGTTTATTCTAAGATTAAAGGTTCGGTAGCTGCGCCTACGGCGGGATTACATTTCACTCCACGAGTATTGGATGCACTTCAAGAAAAAGGGATTGATCTTGAAGAATTAACTCTACATGTAGGAGCAGGCACATTCAAACCTGTAAAAAGTGAAGAAATCGAAGGTCACGAGATGCACACGGAATATATATCGGTCAACCGGAGTACCATCAAAAAACTGATTGACCACGACGGTTGTGCTATTGCAGTAGGGACTACTTCTGTACGGACTCTGGAAAGCCTGTATCACATTGGAGTTACATTGGCTGAAAATCCGTATGCTACGGAAGAAGAACTACGTGTCAAACAATGGCAGCCTTATGAAAAGTACGACCAGATTCCTCCCGTTGTTGCGTTGCAAAAGATATTAGGATATCTCGACAGGAATGGTTTGGAAACCCTTCACACCAGTACACAGATTATCATAGCACCGGGATACAATTATAAAATAGTAAAAGCGATGGTTACTAATTTCCATCAGCCGCAAAGTACCTTGCTGCTTTTGGTTTCAGCTTTTGTAAAAGGGAATTGGCACACAATTTATGATTATGCACTGGCGCATGATTTCCGATTCCTAAGTTATGGAGATTCTTCTTTATTAATACCATAAGATATTCTCCTCTCCGTAAGATTTTACGCAATATAAAAGACACTATGCCAAGCGATAATAACCAAGAAATGTTCCCTATCGTAGACGAACAGGGAAATATCACCGGAGCCGCCACTCGCGGAGAATGTCACAGCGGTAGCAAACTGCTTCATCCGGTAGTTCACCTTCACGTATTCAATACCCAAGGAGACATCTATTTACAGAAACGACCCGAATGGAAAGACATTCAACCGGGGAAATGGGATACGGCTGTGGGCGGACATATTGATTTGGGCGAAAGCGTAGAAATCGCCCTAAAGAGAGAAGTCCGTGAAGAATTGGGCATCACAGACTTCACTCCCGAGCTTCTCACCAGTTATGTTTTTGAATCCAGCCGGGAAAAAGAGCTTGTTTTTGTCCACAAAACCGTTTATGAGGAAGAAATCCATCCCAGCGACGAACTGGACGGTGGACGATTTTGGAAGATCGAAGAAATAAAAGAAAATCTGGGTAAAGGAATCTTCACTCCCAACTTCGAAGAAGAGCTGAAAAAAGTCTCTCTTATTCCTTCTCTATCCAAGTAATAATCTTTTCAGAGAACGGACTTTCTTTCGGGAACACAGCTCCCACCCAGTTTCCGTTCTCATCAATCATAAACTTCTGAAAGTTCCACTGAACCGGTGCGTTTTCTTTCCCATTCTGTTTTTTCTCCGTCAACCATTGGTAAAGAGGAGCCATATCTTTTCCTTTAACGGAAATCTTAGCCATCATTGGAAAAGTAACATCATAGTTCAAAGAACAGAACTTGGCTATTTCCTCATTACTACCCGGCTCTTGTCCCATAAAGTTATTCGCCGGAAAACCGATAACAACAAAATCTTTTTCTTTATATTTCTCATATAGTTTCTCCAGTTGAGCATACTGGGGCGTCAGCCCACACTTAGATGCCACGTTGACTACCAGCACTTTCTTACCTTTCAGTGAAGAAAGAGGAAAGTCCTTACCATCAATAGTTTTCACTGTAAAATCATAAAAAGACTTGTTTTGCGCTTCCGAAGAAATTGCAAACAACAGGCTTACCATCATCAAGACGAATGTTTTCATGCTGAATATACATTTAGTTTGTTTTTATATTAAACGAGTAAACTGAAAGAAATGTTTGTTCAGCAGTGAAACAAGAACTATGATTTTACATCTTTCAATTCCCAAATCCGTCACTTCACCCCACAATCTTTCCGCTTCATTTATTCTTAGTGATAACGGATGAAAATAGGTAGTAATTTTGTACCGTGAAATAATAATACAACGAAAGTCATGTTTACAGCTATTGTACGTTTTTCAATCAAGAAGAAACTATTTGTAGGACTCACTACTCTCTTCCTGTTTATCGGAGGTATCTATGCGATGCTGACACTACCTATTGATGCCGTGCCCGACATTACCAATAATCAGGTACAAATAGTGACCGTATCTCCTACACTCGCGCCACAAGAGGTGGAACAACTCATCACTATGCCTATCGAAATAGCGATGAGCAATATTATGAATGTCGAAGATATCCGTTCTGTCAGCCGCTTCGGGCTATCGGTCGTAACGGTCGTTTTTAAAGAAAGTGTCCCCACACTCGATGCACGGCAGTTGATAAATGAACAAATACAAAGCGTAACAAGCGAAATTCCCTCCGAGCTCGGAACACCGGAAATGATGCCCATCACCACCGGTCTGGGAGAGATTTACCAGTATATATTGAAGGTAGCTCCCGGATATGAGAAGAAATATGACGCAATGGAACTCCGCACCATTCAAGATTGGATGGTGAAACGTCAGTTGTCCGGTATCCCCGGTATAGTAGAAATCAATAGTTTCGGCGGTTACCTGAAACAATATGAAGTAGCTGTCGATCCGGACGCCCTGTTTTCTTTGAATATCACTATCGGCGAGGTATTCGAAGCACTTAGCAGCAACAACCAAAATACCGGCGGAAGTTACATTGAGAAAATAAAGAATGCCTACTATATCCGGTCGGAAGGTATGATTACCCGCATCAAGGATATTGAACAGATCGTAGTGACCAACCGGAATGGGATTCCGGTACATATCAGTGATGTAGGAGTTGTCCGCTTCGGTTCTCCAAAGCGTTTCGGTGCCATGACAAAGGATGGTGAGGGCGAGTGTGTCGGCGGAATTGCCATGATGCTGAAAGGTGCCAACGCAAATGTAGTGACTCAAGAACTCGAAAAACGGGTAGAAAAAATACAGCAGCTATTACCCGAAGGAGTCAGTATAGAACCTTACTTGAACCGTTCGGAACTGGTAAACCGAAACATCTCTACGGTTGTCAACAACCTGATTGAAGGAGCGGTTATCGTCTTCCTTGTACTCATCCTCTTCCTCGGCAACCTCCGTGCCGGACTGATTGTAGCATCCGTCATCCCGCTGGCAATGCTCTTCGCTTTTATCATGATGCGTGTATTCAATGTCACCGCCAATCTAATGAGTCTCGGTGCCATTGACTTTGGTATTGTAGTAGATGGCTCTATCGTTATCTTGGAAGGTATCCTCGCCCACATTTACGGAAAACAATTCCGAGGCCGCACACTGACCCGCAAAGAGATGGACAAAGAAGTGGAAAAAGGAGCTTCCGGCGTTGCACGTTCGGCCACTTTTGCAGTGTTGATTATCCTTATCGTCTTCTTCCCCATCCTTACATTGAACGGGATTGAAGGGAAATACTTCACCCCCATGGCCAAAACACTTGTGTTCTGCATTATCGGAGCCTTAATTCTTTCACTGACTTATGTTCCTATGATGGCCTCCCTCTTTCTGAAGCATACCATTGTTGTGAAACCCACCCTTGCCGACCGCTTCTTCGAGAAACTGAACAAGATCTACCAGCACACCCTGCGCGCCTGTCTTCGTTACAAATGGCGTACCGTCATCGTAGCCTTCTCCGCACTGATCGGTTCACTTTTTCTCTTTACCCGCCTGGGAGCAGAGTTCATTCCTACTTTGGACGAAGGAGATTTTGCCATGCAAATGACACTCCCCGCAGGAAGTTCGCTGACCGAAAGTATCGAAGTATCCCGCTTGGCAGAGAAAGCATTAATGGATAAATTCCCTGAAATCAAACATGTTGTAGCCAAAATAGGAACGGCGGAAGTTCCCACTGACCCGATGGCAGTGGAAGATGCCGATGTGATGATTATCATGAAACCATTTAAAGAATGGACAAGTGCCGGAAGCCGTGCAGAAATGGTGGATAAAATGAAAGATGCACTTGCTCCGCTCTCCGAACGTGCCGAATTCAACTTCTCGCAACCGATACAACTTCGCTTCAACGAGCTGATGACGGGAGCAAAAGCAGATATTGCCATCAAATTATATGGAGAAGACACGCACGAATTATATGAAAGAGCCAAAGAAGCAGCTACCTTTGTAGAAAAAGTGCCGGGAGCAGCGGATGTCATCGTTGAGCAGACGATGGGATTACCTCAATTGGTAGTGAAATACAACCGTGGCAAAATAGCCCGTTACGGCATCAACATACAAGAGCTTAACACCATTATCCGAACTGCCTATGCCGGAGAGTCAACAGGTGTAATCTTTGAAAACGAACGGAGATTCGATCTCGTGGTCCGGCTTGACCAGGAGAAAGTGGCCGACTTGAATCTTGATAAGTTGTTTGTACGCACTTCGGAAGGAATTCAAATCCCTGTTGGAGAGGTAGCAAGCATCGACCTTGTCAGTGGGCCACTGCAAATCAACCGGGATGCAACCAAACGGCGCATCGTCATCGGGGTCAATGTGCGTGACGCAGACATCCAGCAAGTGGTCGCCAATATTCAAGAGACACTGAACAAGAACATCAAACTGAAGCCGGGATATTACTTCGAATACGGCGGCCAGTTCGAAAACTTGCAAAATGCCATCAATACCTTACTGGTGGTCATCCCCGTGGCATTAATGCTCATTCTATTGATTCTGTTCTTCGCATTCAAGAACATCACCTATACCCTGATGGTATTCTCAACGGTCCCCCTATCGCTCATCGGTGGTATCGCTGCACTTTGGCTACGCGGACTTCCGTTTAGCATATCGGCCGGAGTAGGATTCATCGCTTTGTTCGGGGTGGCAGTATTGAATGGTATCCTGATGGTAAATCACTTCAACGAACTTCGTAAACAAAATACCTATTCCATGACTACAAACCAGATTATCAAAAGAGGGACTCCACACTTACTCCGTCCTGTATTCCTGACAGGACTGGTTGCATCTCTGGGATTCGTCCCGATGGCAATAGCCACTTCAGCCGGCGCAGAAATACAACGTCCGTTGGCAACAGTGGTCATCGGTGGCTTGATTATTTCTACCGTACTGACTTTACTCATCATTCCGGTGTTTTACAAAATTGTAAATTCATTTGCTACCTGGAGACGTCCGGGAATCAAACTGCGCTGGCCTTTCAGGGGATTGTGTCTCCTGTTCTTGTTTCTCCCCGCGTTCGTTTCCGCTCAACAGACACAAACAGTCAGTCTCGAACAGGCGATAGAAATAGCCAAACAAAATCATCCTCGCCTGAAAATAGCCAATAATGCTATTCAACAAGCCAAAGCCACTCGCGGAGAAGTGATAGAAGCAACGCCTACCTCGTTCAGCTATTCCTGGGGTCAACTTAACGGAGAAAACAAAAAAGACAAGGAACTGGCTTTCGAGCAAAGTCTGGGCTCCCTTCTAACGCCATTCTACAAGAATGCGTTAGTCAACCGTCAGGTAAAAACGAACACCTATTATCGGCAGATGGTAGAGAAAGAAATCACAGCAGAAGTGAAAAGGGCGTGGGTCTACTACCAATATGCCACTAATCTCTGTTCAATGTATCGGGATCAGGATAAAATGGCAGAAGAACTGCAACGCATCGGAGAATTACGATACCAACAAGGAGAGATCACCTTGCTAGAGAAAAATATGATGACCACCATAGCTGCCGATCTGCATAACCGCTGGTTCCAAGCAAAAGAAGAAGAGAAAATGGCATTGGCACGTTTCCAATGGAGTTGCTACTCCAACGATCCCATTGTTCCGGTGGATTCCACTTTATCCTTATTCTATACCGGCATTTCGGATGGAAACCTGTCGGGAGCACATACTGCCTACTTTCAAAGCCAGGCAGATGAAGCGAAAGCAATGCTCCGTGTAGAGCAGAGCCATTTCTTTCCTGAAATCAGTGTGGGGTATACACGTCAGGACATTCTCCCACTTAAGAATCTGAATGCCTGGATGATCGGGGTTTCTTTCCCCATCTACTTCCTACCACAAAAGAGCAAAGTGAAGCAGGCACGGCTAACTGCTACTTCAGCGCAAATACAGGCAGATGCCAACATCCGGGAGTTAAGAAATAAGACACTCGAACTGGAAGCATCCCTTCGCAGATATAATGAGAGTTTACGATATTATACCTCTTCTGCCTTGAAAGAAGCGGATGAACTGACAAAGGCAGCCAACCTGCAATTGCAGCAGAGCGAAACAGGCATTGCCGAATATATACAGTCAATTACCACCGCCAGAGAGATCCGCAGAGGCTATATTGAAACAGTCTACCAATACAATATTGCTGCACTGGAATATGAACTTTTCAAGTAGGTGGAAGATCGAGACATTGAATGACATACATCACCCAGAATAATTATTATAAAACATAAGATATGAAAAAGATAGTTTATCCCATCCTTTTACTAGTTCTAACGGCTTGCAAAGGAAACCAGCAAACTACAAATAACGAATCCGCCGCAATTCCCGTTACCGAAACGATAGCAGATACCATCGCACAACCCGAAGTGGATGCCATCACTTCAGCTACCTCAAAACCTAATCAGGTTTCGTTCAACGGACGAATCGTTCTTCCTCCTCAACGTCAGGCAACCATTGCTTTAACCATGGGAGGCATTGTAAAAAAGGCTTCTCTGCTTCCAGGGCAATGGGTGGCTGCAAACAGTGTAATCGCCACGTTAGAGAATCCGGAGTTCATCACCCTGCAACAAACTTATCTGGACAGCCACGCACAGACCGAATATCTCTTAGCTGAATACGAACGGCAAAAAAATCTGTCTGCCGAACAAGCAGCTTCTCAAAAGAAATTCCAGCAAAGTAAAGCGGACTTTCTCTCCATGAAGAGTCGCCAGGACGCCGCTGCTGCACAACTTTCTCTTTTAGGCGTTCAAACGGAGGCATTACTTAAGAACGGAATACAACCGCTACTGGAAGTCAAAGCCCCCATTAGTGGTTATGCCGCTAATGTAGCGATGAATATCGGCAAATATATCAATCCGGGAGAAGCACTTTGCGAACTTATCGATAAAAGCAGCCCGATGCTTTGCCTGACTACTTACGAGAAAGATCTTGCAGACATACAAGTCGGCAGCCCGGTACAGTTTCGTGTAAACGGAATGGGGACACAAACCTTTCACGGCATCGTGATTTCCATCGGACAAAAAGTAGACGAAACCAATCGTTCGCTCGAGGTGTATGCTTCCATCAAGGAGGAAAATGTGCAATTCCGCCCCGGTATGTATGTCACGGCACACATTCAGAAACAATAATTGACCAACTTTGACAACAGCATTGACATTTTATAACCGGTAACTCATAATTTACCACTATCTTTGTTGTATGATAGCCAAAGCAATAAAAAAAGATAAATATATACTTTCCACAGTCATCATCTCCTTAGCGGTTGCTGTACTGATTCATTTTCCTGAATCAGTATCTCTTTTCGACCGTTTCGAAAGTCATTCCTTATTCCCGGGGATGAAGTTTATAGATGTGGCAAACGAAATCCTGTTTACCTTTCTGTCGCTATTGTTACTTTTTGCCATCAATACCCGTTTGTTTCATTTCAATCAGGCTTCCATTAAAATTACAGGGACAAAGATTTTGCTTTCCTTTATCGTGACATGGATATTGAGTAACTTGTCAGGACAGTTTTTTGTTTTCCTTCACAGAACATTTGATATTCCGGCCATCGATGCCATGGTACATCATTATTTGCATCCATTGCGGGATTTTATTGTGGCATGTCTCGTCACCAGTAGCTGCTGCATCATTCATCTTATATTCAAGCAGCAACTGGTACTTATTGAAAACGAACAGCTTCAGGCAGAGAATCTCCGCAATCAGTATGAAGTACTGAAGAATCAGCTGAACCCACACATGCTGTTCAACTCGCTGAATACCCTGCGTTCGCTGGTACGCGAAAATCAAGATAAAGCGCAGGATTACATTCAGGAACTCTCCCGGGTACTAAGGTATACTTTGCAAAGTAATGAGTCACAATGTGTCAGTCTCCGGGAAGAAATGGAATTTGTTTCCGCTTATATATTTCTATTAAAGATGCGTTTTGAGAACAATCTACAATTCGACATACAGATAAGCAATGCCTACGAAGAATATCTCCTCCCTCCAATGGCGGTGCAAGTGTTGATTGAGAATGCAGTAAAGCACAACGAAATCAGCAACCGGAAGCCGTTGACCATTCATATCACGACGGACGATAACGGCAATTTGTCTATCAGCAACGACATTCAGCCCAAATGGACTGCAACTTCCGGAACCGGCATCGGACTTGCCAACCTTGCCAAGCGATACAGGCTCTTGTTTAAACGGGATATACAAATAACGGAGGACAGAGAGTTTACAGTTTGTATTCCTTTGATTGAAAAATCACAACTAGAACAATAATCACCATGAAGATTGTCATTATAGAAGACGAAAAAGCAGCAGTACGAAACCTGACTTCACTGCTTAATGAAATAAAACCGAATGGAGAAATCGTGACCATACTGGATAGTATCAGTTCCACTATCGAATGGTTCAGTTCTCATCCGATGCCGGAACTGGTATTCATGGATATTCACCTGGCAGATGGTTCCGCCTTCGAGATATTCAATCATATCAATATTACTTGTCCGATTATCTTTACAACTGCCTATGATGAATATGCGTTACGTGCATTCAAAGTAAACAGCATCGACTACTTATTAAAACCCATCGGTAAGGAAGACATAGAACACGCTTTCGATAAGCTCCAAGGTTTACAGGATGCTGCTGACAAACACCAGTTTCCTTTTCCACAACAGGAGAATGAGCTACTGAAACTAATACATTCACTCCAAAAGCAAGAAAACTATAAAAGTCATTTCCTTATTCCTACCAAAGGAGACAAACTATTGCCCGTTTCTGTAGATATGATACAATTGTTTTATATTAAGGACTGTCAGGTCAAAGTAGTCTTAACCGATGAAACCGAATACTGTTTTTCTCAAACATTAGATGAACTTACGGAGTGTCTCAATCCTTCTCTTTTCTTTCGGGCTAACCGCCAATATCTTATTTCGCGAGAAGCTATCAAAGATATTGACTTATGGTTCAACAGCCGACTGTCCATCAACTTGTACTATTCAGGAATCAAAGAAAAAATACTTGTCAGTAAAGCCCGAGTAGCAGAGTTTAAAGAGTGGTTCTCTAAGAGAAAACGTTGATTCCGAAGCATTGCCTTCTTAGAACAAATAGCAAAACAAAGTGTTTCGTGCCGTGAAACGATTGGTTTCAACGCTTGAAACAAGCAGTTTCACGGCATGAAACACTTTGTTTCTCACCGAGGAAACTTTAGTTTCAAGCCTCTGAAACTGCAGTTTCCCCTAATGGAAACTAAAGTTTCCCGCCTTGAAACTAAAGGTATCCCCTGTTGAAACTTCTATTTACATACAAGCTTATATTTATATGCAGGCATGTTCATTTCAAACGGTGATAGATGAATGATTAGGTGACAGGTGGAGAACAATCTATCACCACCCTGAAAGCTCGATGAACAATACGTTTCAGAAGGATGGTGATAGATTGAAAGATGATTTCCATTTTTACGTATGGAAAGTTAGAATATGTGCCATCATTCAATGACAGCTGCAAAGCCACCATTTCTAACCATCTTTATAGCTAGCTGCTCTCCGGCTTTCACCTGGGATGACTTGCAACGATAATCCATCGCCTGACGTCCTGCGTTGATACCATCCTCAAAAGATGTCATTTGATAAGAGCGATCTTTATTCAAGAAATCTAACTTTATGGTAAACTCACGTTCCTTTTCACCATTGTTAGTCATTCCTCCTATAAACCACTTATCGCCTTTCCGTTTTGCTACAACGACATATTCACCCGCTTTAGCTTCCAGTGCCACAGTCTCGTCCCACGTTACGGGAACTTGTGTGATGAAACGGGTACAATCTTCATTACGATAATAAAGAGTAGGATTATCCGCCAACATTTGCAGACCACTTTCAAAAACCACAAAGAGTGCCAACTGATAAGCACGTGTTCCGATACTTGCAGCATTAGGACGTTCCGACCGATACACATTAGGCTGCATACTAATCATCGCTCCGGGAGTATAATCCATCGGACCGACAGCATTACGCATAAACGGCAAATACAGACTATTATCCGGATAACAACCGCCCATTTGTTCCATGCCACGCACTCCTTCGTAAGACAATACATTCGGATATTTATATTCCAGTCCGGCAGGTTTGAAAGAGCCATGAAAGTCGACAAACAAATGATGTTTGGCTGCTTCCCGGGCTACCCGTTCGTAATAGTTAACCATCCACTGATCGCTTCTGTCCATAAAATCAATCTTAAGTCCTTTTACTCCCCATTCATTGAAAGTCTTGAAGAGATCAAAATTGTTTTCTACCGTCAACCATGTCAACCAAAGCACAATCCCTACATTTTTTTCTTTGCCATAACGAATCAACTCGTGCAAGTCTACTTTGGGATTAGGCGTATAAGGATCACGTGTACTTTTAGCCCAGCCTTCATCCATAATGATATATGGAATACCAAATTTAGAAGCAAAATCAATGTAATACTTATAAGTATCCAAGTTATAACCGGAAACAAAATTCACATCCGGTCCGTAAGGAGAAGCGTCATTCCACCATTCCCAGCTCACCTGTCCCGGCTTAATCCATGAAACATCCTGAAGTTGATTCTTTTCAGCCAGTTTATAAGTCATTGTATTCTCAATCAACTGCTTATCATTTTTACTTATCACAAAGTAACGCCAAGGATAATTTCTCGTACCTTTTGTTTTAGCAATGTAATCAGCTTCTTGAGTAATCTTCACGCTTCGATCACTGTTTTCGGCAAACGCAAGCGGAGCTTTAGGAAAAACAGAGATTGCTCCGTTCGTGCCCGTTCCTTTGAGAAACATACATGGATAATCAGCCAGATCCGACTCGCTGATTAATATTTTATAGTCTTTTTGTGTGTCAATCAATACCGGCAAAACAGCTATCCGTTCTTCAGGCTTCCACGCATTACTTTGAACATGTGTGTAAGGTTCCTCATAAGCTGTATGGAAGCCTCCCGGTTGTTGCAAGTGAAGAAGATAATCCGACGGGAAGTTGATAGCAAACTCTTCGTTCATTACTTCAACATCACCTTTTTGTGAGGTAATAAACCGGTAAGCAACTCCATCGTCAAAAGCACGGAATTCTACTGAATAATCTTTAAAGGTCAGTAGCAATTGATTATAACGATTATTGACTTTCGCATATTTCAAAGGAACAATAGGAGTTAATTGCTCGTCGACACTCGTACGTTTCTGACGGCGCAGTTTGGGATTTTCTCCCAACACCTGATTCCTCAATGTCAACTGAAGGGTATTGTCCTTCAACAATACATCTCCGTTATAATCTATACTATAATAGATTTTATCCGAGAGCTTCAAGGACACTTTCAGCTCTCCATTGGGAGAAATTAACTCTAACTTATTCTGTGCACGAAGTAGTGATGCCAAGCACAAACACACAACTAACAGGAAATATCTTCTCATGATTTAGATATTTAATTAATAATCGTTTTACAGTGGCAAATGTAATAAAAACATCACTTCGTACTATCAAACGGACTGGGTAATACTCCTTCAAAAGTCATTTTCACTGGTTTGATATACCCGTTTTCATCAAATTAGCCTGATATTTCATTGTCTTTCCAGGCAACGACAAAGAAGGAGCTACTGCTTCATCTGATACCGCACGCTTATAGTTCGGTTTATTGCTCATGACAAAACGTAGTTTCACGCCATCACGTATATCCTCATATTTCAAATAAGATTTGTCATACTTCTTGCCATTCACATACAATTCCTTTACATACACATTCTTCGGCGACCAATTATCTGCTACCATTTCAATAACTTTTCCGTTGCTCATCCGAACTGTTATTGCCTCAACGCAAGGAGAACCAATGTTATACATATTGCTTGAAGGAGCCACCGGGTAAAAGCCAATGCAATTGAACATATACCAAGCTGACATCTGTCCGCAATCGTCATTGCCACTTAATGCATCCGGAGTATCGCCATAGAAACGGTCAACAATCGTACGGACCCACTTCTGACATTTCCAAGGTTCTTTCAAGTAATTATAAAGATATGCTACATGATGGCAAGGTTCATTTCCATGCCAATAGGCTCCGATACGGCCTTGAATATCATGTGCTCCCGGAATGTCATCCGGCAACTCTACCGTGAACAGTTCATCCAACCGGTTGCGGAACCAATCTTCGCCAGCTTCGTTCATATATCCTTGTACATCTTGTGGTACATACCAGGTATATTGTACAGTAAATCCTTCCGTAATATCCCCCCATCCATTTACAGATCCGGGTCCCTGATAAGCTACCGGAGTAAACGGTGTACGCCAGTTTCCCTGACTGTCCTTGCCACGCATATACTTCGTTTCCGGATCAATCAAAGTCTGATAAGAGAGTGCACGATTCAAGAAATAACGGTAATCATCCTCTTTACCCAAAGCCTTGGCAGCCTGTGCCATGCAATAATCATCATACGCATATTCCAATGTTTTAGATACTGACTCCGCCTCTTTATCAAAAGGCACATATCCCATCATACGATATTCCGGCAAACAGTCATAATTCGGATTCATCGCCGTGGTCTTCATAGCCTCATACGCACGTTCGTAATCGAATCCTTTCACTCCCTTCACAATCATGTCAGCCAATACGGAAACTGCATGATAACCAATCATACACCAAGTCTCATTTCCATAAAACGACCAGATAGGAAGCATTTTCTCCACACTTTTATCATAATGAGCCAGCATGGAATTGGCTATATCGGCATTCACTTCCTGCTGCACCAGATTAAACCAGGGATGCAAAGCCCGGTAGGTATCCCAAAGAGAGAATACCGTATAGTTGGTAAATCCTTCGGCTTTCTCTATATTTTTATCTAATCCTCGAAACTGCCCGTCTGCATCCTGAAAGATGAACGGATGCAAAGCCGCATGATAAGCCGATGTATAGAAAGTTCTTTTCGTTTTACGGTCGGCAGTAAGGGTATATTTTCCAAGTTCTTTTTCCCATAGTGCTTCTCCTTTAGCTTTCAGGTCATCGAAAGTGAGTCCGGCAAGTTCCGCCATATTGTTTTTTGCCCCGTTTGTGCTGACCGATGAAATAGCAGTTTTTACAATCACCTCCTCTCCGGCTTTTGTATCAAAAGAGATGCAAGCCATCAGATTCTTTCCCCAAGCCTCATAGCTGCTACGAAACCGGGAAGTATTGTAAATCACCGGCTTCTTATTCTGCATAAAGCGCAAGCCGGTCAACTTTTTAGAGAAAGTAGCCGTGAAATAGATATGCCGTTCCGGTCCCCAGCCTTTCACCAGTTTATATCCGGTGATGGTAGAATCATTTTCCATGCGCAGATTCGCCCATTCACAAGATTGCCATAAAGTATGGTTCATATCGATCATAATAAAAGCTTTATCCGATTGAGGATAGGTGAAGCGGAACATACCACTACGTACCCCTGACGTCATTTCAGCCTTTACTCCATAATCTGACAGTTCCACCGCATAATAATTAGGTGATGCCCATTCCTTTTCATGAGAATAACGTGAACGGTATCCCTTTTCCGGCTCCTCACGTGTCCCCGGATCCAGTTTCATCTCTCCTGTTCCGGAAATAAACAAGAAGTCTCCCAAATCAGGTATACCAGTCCCGCTTAAATGAGTCAGACTGAACCCCAACAAAGTGGAATGATTATATTTATAACCGGAAGCCGCATCATAGTATTTACTATCCGTGTCCGGACTCATCTGAATTCCCCCGAAAGGAATCTGCGCACCCGGATACACATTACCATAACCATCTGTTCCCACAAATGGATTCACATAATCAATCAGTTTCTCGGTTTGAGCCATGCCCGGCAAAATATTCACCAGGCACAGCCATACTAAAAACAATCCTCTTTTACCCATTACACTCACCATATTTACATTATTATGCTTGTATATCACCTACCGCAACTTGATATTCATGCCACAGTTCATCAATATTATATTCGTCTCCTAAAACATGCTTGATAGCTCCATCAAACGACCAAGGGATAACCTCCAATGTACTCCGGTTAAACTTACGCAGGAATTCAGGATCTTTGTTGTCACGTAACCAGACAAAGAAATAACCGGCTGTACGATAACCGTCCATATAGTTCCCGCCTTTCGGACGGGCATTCGGTCCGTCAAATCCTCCATTGGCAACCCGCACAGCATCTGCCATTCCCTCGATAAATGCCCAGAACACACGATTGGTTCCATAAGAACCGATTCCTTGCGGTTCCAGCTGATAAGCATGTGTCAGTTCATGCAACAATACCCCGCGCGTTTCGAAAAACAACTTTGCCGTATCATTCGCTGCAAAAGATTTTTCAATATGACGTGTACTGTAGAAAATCGTCACATCACCATTGCCACCGCCTTTAGCAGAAATACCGTTGATATCTTCCAAAGTATAATGTATCTTGTGCACTGCAGGAATACTATCTTCCGGAGAATTGTAAAGAGTAGCTAATACAGTACGTGCCTGTTCCTTGATATACGATTCAGCATCGGGAATGATCCGGTGGTAAATGTCCGATCCCAGCGTTTCCGGTGCTTTATCCTCAAACAATACAGCACCTGTATTGTACTCTTTCCATACATCAGAATTATCCTTCACCTGCTTTTGCACACTTGCAGCACAAGCCCCCATACCTACCAGCAGGCAAGCAGCATAGATTAAATGTATCTTTTTCATATTTCTTTATTGATTATTGATTGATTCCGTTAGTTAATGAATAAGGTTTATCCTCCGGTGATAATCCGCGACGTTTGTTAGGTGACGCCCCCATCTTGAATTCAAGCACGCCTCCTTTCAAAATGTCTTCATGTGTAATGTACATCTTGTCGTATACCTTACCGTTCAATTTCAGCGACTGCACGTAACGTTTCTTATCGCTGACACCCGGCGCTTTGATCTCCAATGTCTTTCCATTAGGAAGCGTCATCTTCAGATAAGGTAGGTAGGGCGCTCCCAATACATACTGGTCTGTACCAGGACAAACCGGATAGAAGCCCATCACGGAGAAAAGGTACCATGCTGACATCTGTCCGCAATCATCATTTCCACCCAATCCGTTAATATCATTCTTATACATCTTATTCAGAATCTCACGCAGCCAGTACTGTGATTTCCACGGCTGGGAAGTCCACGCATATAGATAAGGAACATGGTGGCTCGGTTCATTACCATGCACATATCCGCCGACCAAACATTCTTCCGTAATATCCTCATTATGCTCATAGTACTTCTCCGGCAGATGCATGGAGAACAGTTCATCCAGTTTCTGCACGAACGTCCCTTCTCCTCCCATCAAGTCGATCATGCCAAATACATCGTGTGGCACATGAAAAGAGAAATTCCATGAATTGCCTTCGATAAAACCTTCACCATAGGTTTGCAATACATCAAACTCTTTCTTGAAAGAACCGTCACTATAACGGGGACGTGCAAAACCAATACTTGTATCATAGATAGTACGATAATTGAGGGCACGCTTTCGGTAAGTCTCCGCTATTTCCTTGTTACCTGCCTTCAAAGCTGTCTGATAGATAGTCCAATCGTCGTATGCATACTCCAAAGTAGAAGAAGCTGCTGTACCACTTTTGTCAAGCGGAATATATCCCAGCTTCATATAATCAGCTATACCTTCATAATACGGAACGGTGGATGTACTGACCATTGCCGCCAATGCCTCATCCACATTCGAAAAGACGCCTTTGGTTATTGCATCCGCCAGTACAGACACAGCATGATAACCGCTCATACACCAGTTTTCATTTCCCATCAGACTCCATATCGGCAACATTCCGTGCACGCTTTGTTGCTCATGTTTAATCATGGATTCCACCATATCCGCATTGCGTCCCGGTTTCACCAGATTCAGGAAAGGATGTTCCGCACGATAGGTATCCCAAAGGGAAAATATAGTATAGTTGGTGAATCCTTCCGCCCGGTGTATGTTATGATCCAGCCCACGATAGGAACCGTCTACATCCATATACACAGACGGATTAATCATGGTGTGGTAAAGAGAAGTATAGAACATTGCTTTCTGATCGGGCGTACCTTCGATCTCGAAATGCTTCAGTTCACTATTCCAATCTGTACGAGCAGCTTCCGCCAACTGTTCGAAACTCTTTCCGGAAGCCTCGGCATGCAGATTCTTAATGGCCCCTTCCGTACTGACTGCCGACAATGCCACTTTTACAACCAGTTCCGAATTGTTAGCGGTATCGAAGTTAAAGTAAGCCACGATTTTTCGACCTGTGATTTCGGGGAAGTTCTTTTCCAACTTAAAACGACGCCAAAAGCCATTGTACAATACTTTTTCCTTATCCTTATATCCGTAGTCTTTAATCGGCTGTGACAAAGAGATAGCAAAATAGGTATAATTCGTACGCGCCCATCCATTGGTGATACGATATCCGGTCAACAGAGTATCGTTTTCGACTCTCAAATTGGCCCATAGAACTTTGCCGTCATAATTATAAATACCATGCACCAGATCCAAAATCAAATGACCATCTTTTCCTTTCGGGAAGGTATATTTATGTATACCCGTCCGTTGTGTTGCTGTCAGTTGGGCTTTAATGCCATAATCATCCAGCATCACTTCATAATATCCGGGAACAGCTTTTTCTGTAGCATGGTCAAAACGTGAACGGTATCCCTCTGCCGGATAATCCGCCCGACCGGGATTTAACTTCACATCGCCAACAGCAGGCATCAACAAGATGTCTCCCAAGTCAGAATGTCCCGTACCACTAAGATGAGTGTGACTGAAGCCAACAATGGTCTTGTCCCTATATTGGTAACCGGCACAATACTCGTAGGCATTTTTCTGATAAGTTCCATTTACATTATGCGGAATTGTGTCTGTGTCCGGACTCAACTGTACCCATCCGAAAGGAGTACAAGCACCGGGAAAAGTGTGCCCCATCCCATTGGTCCCGATAATCGGATTCACATAGTCTACCGGCTGTTGAGCTATGGCGGACAAAGTTGCTGCCGCCATAGTCATCATCAATACTTTCTTTCTCAAATTATTCATATCAGCTTACTTTGCGTCACGAGAGAATGAATACGGGAAGTCTGATTCGTTGATACCTCTTCCCTTATTCGGTTTGTTATCCATATCAAACACCAGACGACCGCCTTTCAACAGATCGAAATGGTTCAGATAATTCTTTGTATAATTCTTGCCATTATAATTCAATGAACGAATATAACGATTATCATCGTTATTCTTCGGGGCGGAGATTTCCAGTTTCTTGCCGTTCTCCAGTGTAATCGTTGCTTTCTTGAAGTAAGGAGCTCCCATTACATATTCATTGCTGCCGGGACATACCGGATAAAATCCCAATGCAGTAAATACATACCAAGCCGAAGTCTGACCGTTATCTTCATCTCCACAATAACCGTCCGGAGTAGGAAGATAGAGGCGGTTCATCGTCTCACGCAACCAATATTGGGCTTTCCAAGGTTCGCCGGCATAGTTATACAAATAGATCATGTGCTGGATAGGTTGGTTGCCATGCGCATAGTTACCCATGTTAGCAATTTCCATTTCACGAATCTCGTGAATCACTCCTCCATAATAGCTATCATCAAATACAGGAGGAAGATTGAATACAGAATCAAGCATACTAACAAACATCTTCTTGCCGCCCATCAGATCAACCAGTCCTTGTACATCGTGGAATACCGACCATGTATAATGCCAACTATTTCCTTCCGTAAAGGCATCTCCCCATTTAAAAGGATTGAAAGGAGTCTGGAAAGTTCCGTCGGAATTCTTTCCCCGCATCAACTTAGTTTCCGGATCGAACAGATTACGGTAGTTCTGACTCCTTTTCTTATAAACATCCAGTTCTTCTGCCGGACGACCTAATTTTTCACCCATACGGTAAATGCACCAGTCATCGTATGCATATTCCAATGTGCGTGCCGCATTCTCATTAATTTTCACATCATACGGCACATAGCCCAGCTTGTTATAATATTCATATCCACGGCGTCCGGTAGTAGAAACTTTCGGATGTACGCTATTGGCCCCTTTCAGTAGACCTTCATACATTTTTTCTGCATCCGCTTTGGTTATATTCTTCATGAAAGCATCCGCCACTACAGAAGCAGAATTATTCCCAACCATGCAACCACGATGGCCCGGGCTTGCCCATTCAGGAAAGAATCCACTTTCAAGATAGGTATTCAACAGACCTGCCTGCATCTTCTCACCCATTGAAGGATATATCAAATTAACAAATGGAAACAAGCAACGGAAAGTATCCCAGAATCCAGTGTCGGTAAACATATATCCCGGACGGATTTCACCATTATAGGGGCTGTAATGCACAGTTTCCCCCTTACCGTTTACTTCGTAAAACATACGAGGAAACAACACCGAACGATACAAACAAGAGTAGAACGTACGCATACGGTTCTCATCGCTGTCTTCAACCTTGATACGCCCCAAGACATTGTTCCATGCCTTACGACCGGCCTCTTTTGTCTGTTCAAAGGTCTTATTACCAATTTCTTTCAAGTTCAGTTCAGCCTGTTCAGGACTGATGAATGAGGATGCCACCTTTGCATGTACCTGTTCTCCTTTCTTCGTTGAAAATCCGATAGCAGCACCCACGTGATTGGATTGTAGTTCGAGATGTGTTTCAACCAAATGATAGTCTGCCCATACTTTATTGAAAGTAAAAGGCTTGTCGAACTCTATCACAAAGTAATTCTTAAAGTTTTGAGGAACACCGCCACTATTGCGTGTCGTATAACCAACTATTTTATTTTCTTCGGGAATCACCTTCACATACGAACCGCGGTCGAAAGCATCTACCACCACATAGGCATCAGAGGTTTCAGGGAAAGTGAAACGGAAATATGCGCAACGTTCCGTCGGAGCTATTTCAGTTGTCATGTCATACTCTGACAAATAAACACTATAATAATAAGGAGTGGCTTTCTCTGCCTTATGAGAGAACCAGGAAGCACGACTGTCCTGATCGATCTTCAACTGTTTAGTCATCGGCATGATTGAGAACTGACCGTAGTCATTGATCCACGGACTAGGCTGATGGGTTTGCTTGAAACCTCTGATTTTGTCGGATGCATAAGTGTAAGCCCAACCGTCACCCATCTTTCCGGTTTGTGGCATCCA
>ERZ1036431.543-NODE-543-length-21212-cov-10.882119_pt1 | contig 21212 bp, 6 predicted proteins | sample MGYA00514222_ERZ1036431 | MGnify/ENA primary metagenome ERZ1036431 (study PRJEB33795, sample SAMN09464926) | human gut metagenome | host: Homo sapiens | place: USA: Stanford, California | collected 2016-08 | study: EMG produced TPA metagenomics assembly of the... | reverse complement strand
ATTTCGATATAATTAAATATACTGAATATTCTGCATAAACACTGTATTTTTTTTAACTATTATTCACCTACTTTCATAAATAATACCAAACTCTCCATAATTATGTGCCAATATCACATCATATATAACCAATTTATTTTCTCTTCATCATTCTGATTTATGATAGACCATATAATAGAATGATATCTTTTCATAAACGGATATCGTACAGTGTTTCTGCCATTTTGACTCAATGTACGTACACAATTACTACATACCTACTTAAGCCAATTAACTATTGCACAATCAATAAAGGTAGCATTTTATTATATAGTAAAAGGAATGACAGGTGAAATTCAAATCGCCTTCATTCCTTTTTTTATTCCAAGTCCCTCTAAAGGCGTATCGGCGGGCTTTATAGGCTTTATAGAAATAGAGCATATGTGTATAAAAACAATTTATACGATTACTCCATGTGTTTTTTAATTTTTATTGTTATACTGAAAGCAGAAAGGAGGAAGAAATCTATGTCAGAACTCAATATCTTACAACAAAATATAGATAAACCAAATACGGTTACCGAAGAAGATATCGTAGTTACACGAGATAATCAAACTTTCACAATCAAAGGTCGCTTTAATGGGGAAGAAGGCGTATTCACATATGATGCGGACGTTCAACCTAACGATCAGTTACAATTTCTGCATCACAACTTTACGGCCATCGTAAAAAAAATTACATATAAGGTGATTCAAGGTCAGCGAATCACATTGATTGCAAAATTATATGCATAAAAATATCGGGGTATTGTTAATACAAACAACACCCCGATATTTTTTATCGGTCATACAATTATAAGAAATACAATACAACACAACAACACTTAATTCTTATAATTGGATAATCTAAAATTATTGAATTGTTGGTGCATTAATCGCTTTACGAAGATCCACTGTGTGAAGTTCGTCCATCGCAGGAACTGCTTTTTCATCCACAGGTTTCACGCGATTATTGCCGTCTTTCATAGCTTCGTTCAAGCTGAAGATAACCATTTCGTTCATGTAGAAACGCAATTCATCATCATGTACATTGGCTGTATTGCGATCCAAGATATCGATGATTTGTTGCGCATAGTCCAATTTAGCATCTTCAGATACAGTCGCATGTTCTGTAAAGAACTGTTTATAATCGTTATACAAACGATCTAACGCCAAACGCCCATAGCTGTCATTTTTATAACGATGACTCACGATGTACCAGCTACGACGAACGTTCATGTAGTACAACACATTATTACGGTAACGTTCTTGACCGGTCATAACACGAGAATCGTCCATGATACGTTTACCCTTTTGGTCCAATTGGAATTGTGTGAAAGCATTCACTACATCGCGAACTTCTTCGCTAGGTACGGAAAGTGCCGCTTCTGTTTCAAGCACATTCAATGGTTCAGCCGGTTGTTCTGGCATCATCAATCGGTCTTGAGCCGCATCCGCTTGACCTACCGCGCACACACAAGCAAGTGCCAATACAGGCATAAATGTTTTGAATTTCATACTTCCTCCTTATGATGAGCCGCCTCCCAAAGGGCGGCTTTCATATTCCTTACATGATTCTTACATGACTAGAGTATACTAAATAACCCATTTAATCAAGTCAAATTTACTTTGTAAGCCCTGCTTGTTGCATCAACAATGCAATTTGAGCCTTCATTTGTTCATTATCTTCCTTCACAGAGGATAATTCATCAATACGTTGTTGCATACGTGCATTATCAGCCTTCACAGAAGACAATTCGTTAAGGCTTTCTTGCATGCGTGCATTTTCAGCTTTCAATGCTGTTACCTCATCTTGCAACACATAAACAGAGCTGATAGGGCCACCTTTATAACGTTCTGGAATCGCTTTCTTCGCATCGGAGTTACCGAATTTGTGAGTTACACCAGCATTCACCATATTATGATGACCACCAACAGATACGCCTACATGGAACATTGTGTCTTCTGCAGAGTAATGTGCAACACCTAACGCCGCCGCAGTTTCACCTCTGTAATTACCAACACCAGCCATTACTTGAGTTGGCTCCAATGGATCGTATTGAATTGGTTTCAACGCAGCCATAGCCGCTGCATGTGCGCCTACACGTTGTGTTTCGCCCGCTACAGCATTGATTGCATTCGCCATCTTATCTGTTGCACCTTTTAATTGATTTACGTTAACCGCATCAGTGCCGTTTACACCAGCCGCAACATTGGTAATTGTATTACCACCGTTGTTAAGGCCATCTTTAGTAAGGCTTACTGCATTACCGCTAGCAGGTGTAATTGTTACACCGCCACCGTTCACAACTGTGGTGTTGCCCGCAGCGTCCTTAGTGGTTACTGTTTCAAGACCTTTCAAGTCTTTAGCCATACGAACCTTGAGGTTGCCAGTACCGTCGGATACAACACCTAAATTATCTTCTGTAGTCAACTTGCTAGCATCAGTAATACCGCCGATTACGTTTACTTGTTCATTAAGCTTTTTGTTAATCACCGCACCGCTATCGCCACCGTATTTCATACCATCGTCTTTAGTTGCCACTTGGTGGGTTTTACCATTTTCGTCTTGGTATTTAATACGCGTGATTTCGTTGCCTTCGATATCAGGGTCACCTTTTTCAACAGAAATATCAGCACTACGACCGTCCTTACCATTAAGACCGATGTGACCTACACCGTCTTTACCAGACATGGATACAGCATCTTTACCGTCTTTACCAGTAACGCCTACCTTGCCGTCTGTGCCGTTCGCCGTATCTGGGCCTGTAATGGATACGCCATCTTGACCATCTTTACCAACTTTAATAGTCCCTTTATCGCCGTCGATTTCAACCTTGTCGCCAGCTTTGATTGTGCCTGCATTGCCATCGATAGCGATTTGTTTCTTCGGATCGGAGCCCAATGTTACTTGGTCTTTAAGACTTACTTCATAGTTTTTAGAACCATTCGGATTGTCGCTTGGCGTAACCTTAATATTATCGCCCGCTGTTACCGTCGTAGTCGCAGCAGCTGCAGCTTGATCCAATTGAGATTTATTAACTGCATCAGTTGGAGCTGTACCAGCAGCTACATTCGTAATCTTGTTACCACCATTATCCAAACCATCTTTAGTTAGACTCACAGGGTTACCGCTAGCAGGTGTAATTTTCATGCCGCCACCATTTACAACTGTAGTGTTGCCTGCAGCATCTTTAGTTGTTACTGTTTCAAGACCTTTTAAGTCTTTTGCCATACGAACCTTGAGGTTATTGCTACCATCGGATACGACACCTAAATTATCTTCAGTAGTCAACTTGCTAGCATCAGTAATACCACCGATTACGTTTACTTGTTCGTTAAGCTTTTTGTTGATCACGGCACCACTATCGCCACCGTATTTCATACCATCGTCTTTGGTTGCCACTTGGTGTGTTTTACCATTTTCGTCTTGGTATTTAATACGCGTGATTTCGTTGCCTTCGATATCAGGGTCGCCTTTTTCAGCAGAGATATCCGCACTACGGCCGTCTTTACCATTAAGACCGATGTGACCTACACCGTCTTTGCCGGACATAGATACAGCTTCTTTACCGTCTTTACCAGTAATGCCTACCTTGCCATCTGTACCGTTCGCACCATCTGGACCTGTGATAGATACACCATCCTTATCATCACCTTTGCCAACTTTTACAGATTCAGCTTTAAGATTTTTGCTCATCTTCACGTCAATGGTCGTGTTACCTGTTGCTGCATCTTGTTTGATGAAAGTCTTGATATTTTCACCGCTATAGTCACTATCAGCAGCTTTACCTTCGCCTTGTACGATTACGGTAGAACCTAATTTACTAGTTTGTACACCGCCTACATTGGCATCAAATTTAAGGCCTGTTGCAGTTTGATTTGCCAAAGCTTGTTTCAATTGGTCTTCTGTTGCGGCACGACCAGATACAACATTACCTGGATCCCAAGTCTTATTATCAAGACCAGTAATATAGTTGCCTGTATTACCAGGGTTCGCACCATCAGCTTGTTTACCCATTGTTACGTCCCCTGCTTTCACAGTGTCCGTAGCAGTAACAGATGTAACATTAAGATTTTTGTTTAATTTAAGAGCAATCTTAGTATCATCACCAGTTTGAGTAATTTCTGTAGTGATGTTGTCATCACCGTTTACAGTTACTTTAGAGCCTAATTTATTCGTTTTTTCATCGTCATTATCCGCGTTAAAACGAAGGCCTTTATTGATAAGGTCTGTTTTAGTATTATCAATTTTATTATTTAAGTCATTCTTGGTATTCGTAATTTGGTCACCAAGATCTTGCTTAACTTGATGTAATTGACCGCCGTTTACAGCATCTTTAGAGTTAGCAGCCACGTCGCCATTAGCTACATTGGTGATCTTTTGGTCATTAGCATTGATACCATTTGGAGATACATAATTCTTACCATCTACGGTCAAACCGCCGTTATTGATAGTAGTATTACCAGCTGTAACGCTATCCAAACCAGTCAATGTTTTAGCCAATTTTACATTCAAAGTACCTGTACCGTCGGATACAACACCGATATTGTTGTCAGACAATGTACCTGTAGCACCGCCTTTAACAGCAACCGTATCACCTAATTTCTTATTGATTGTTGCACCAGAGTCCCCATCAAAGTTCAAACCTTTTTCAATAGTTTTATTGATAGTAACGATATCACCAGCATTCTTTGCGATATTTTGCGTATTATTAGCAATATTACCGGCATTTGTTGTGATATTTTGTTTGTTATCAGCGATTGCTTGTTTATTTTTGTCGATTTGATCCTTATTTGTATTAACTGTATCGTTAACCTTTTTCAACTGATCTTCTGTAGCAGCGCGACCAGGAACAGCCACAGGATTGTCTACATTCCAGTCTGTATTTTGAAGGCCTGTTACATGTCCTGCATTACCATCTACAGTTACAGGATGTGCAGTACCAACATTGATTGTATTGCCTAATCCAACAATATATTCCTTACCACCTGCTGCATTTGTACCTTCTGTTACAGTTACATTTGCATCTTTTGCTTTCACAGTAGGCGCTTTATCGATAGAATTAATCACATTTTGTAATTGACCATAGTTAACCGCATCATTAGAGTTAGTACCATCAGCTACATTGGTAATCTTTTGGTTGTTTGCATTGATACCGTTTGGAGATACATAGTTTTTACCATCTACGGTCAAACCGCCGTTATTGATAGTAGTGCCGCCAGCTGTAACGCTGTCCAAACCAGTCAATGTTTTAGCCAATTTAATATTTAGCGTATCAGTTCCATTGGAAACGACACCGATATTGTTATCTGTCAATTTAGTTGCGTCGGTTACACCGCCTACAACATTAGTCTGTTCTCCTAATTTACGAGTGAATTTATTGTCTGCAGCTGCTGCAGCTTTTACATCACCTGCATAAGATACGCCTTTTTCCACTTCCGTTTTAACTGCGAACAATTGGCTGCCATTGATAGCATCCGTGGATGTAGCAGAAATACGACCAGCCGCTACATTAGTAACAGTCCGTTCCATGCCTGCCTTGCCTACACTTACTGTGGAAGCAGGATTTGTGCCTGCAAAGTTATGAGTTGCCCCATTGATTGTTGCAGAAGGAGTAGCCACAGCCGCTGCTGTTTCAGAGCCATTACCGATAGCTACGGCATTGTCATTAGCTACTTTCGTATTATTACCAAGAGCTAAACCGTTAGCCCCTGTTACAGTAGCACTATTACCTAGAACCATGCCATTGTCACCGGAAATAGTAGAGTTATTACCTACTGCATAGGAATTATCCGTTGTAATGGTGTTTTTATAACCAAACGCACCCGCCGTATTACCTTTAACTGTACCAGCAGTAACCTTTTTAATTTTATCGCCATTAGCTTCTGTAATTTCTGTAACAGTAGCAGTCCCTACCGTATTATCACTACCGATAGCATATGCATTATTACCGTAAACCTTATTGCCTTTACCAAGAGCACCTGCGGATGCACCGGATAGAGTTGCATTCGTCATATCAAAGCCCACTGTATTTGTATCGCCAAGAGCTGTGGATTTCTCCCCATAAGCACCAGCCTGACTACCAATAGCAAGAGAGTTATTCCCCCAGCTACGAGCCATAGCACCGATAGCGGTGCTAGCCACACCTTTTGACAAGGAGTTAGCACCGATAGCATTAGAACCCGTGCCTAAAGACTGCGTCATCATACCAATAGCAAGGCTGGCATTTCCGATAGATGCAGTATTTACATAGTTCTTACTATCATTAAGAGCTGCTGTACCCAATCCACCTGGATGCAACGCAGCCACTTCACGGTTAAAGTTTTTCTGCGTACCTGGCACCGCTAAATCAGGAATAGCCTTATATAAATCAGGCTTTGCCTTATCGATATCATCACCGCCGATAGCGATAGAGGATTGCCCGATAGATCTCACATCACCGCCGATAGCGATAGATTGAGTACCATATACCTTCGCTACGCTACCGATAGCTACAGATTGTGAAAACAGCTGTCCGTCACTATCAACAGTAGCATTCTTTCTAATTATATTAGCTTCCGCTGCAGCACCGATGACTACGTCGCCACGAGAACCATAAGAAGCCGCTTCCGCACCCATTACAACTGCACCGGATCCAGGTTGTTGATGATACTTGGAAATCGTGCTCTTCGCTTGACGACCTATTACAATATCGCCATTTTCCTTTGCAACTGACCCTTGACCGATAGCAATAGTACCCGCAGGATACGGAACCTTCACTCGTTGTTGACCTTCAGCCTTTGCACCATTACCGATGGCAATACCATTTTCACTTGTCGCTAATGTAGTCGCGTCATTACCTACAGCCACAGACTTAGCACCTGCGGATTTCGCATTATCACCGACGGCAACGCTATTGCTACCAGTAGCAGCCGCACCAGGACCTTGTATTACATTTGCTTCTGCAATTCCCGATACTAAACAACCCGTAATAGCAAAAGCACATAAAGCTGCACGGAAAGTAATGCTCGTTCTTGCAGAATTCACACTAGCTTTACCGCCACCACTCTTAACTAACTCAGATACTACAACGTAGCAATTTTTAGCTTTACTCCAAATTACATTATAAATTCGATTCATGTTATTCCTTTCTCACGAACTACCGATTCTACCGGTTACGCATTCTGTTTATAGCCTCATATAAAAACAAAATAAAAGAAGAAGTAATAGACATAAAAAATCATCTACACTTCTAACATAAAACAATAGTACTCAATACTATAGTTTAAGTACTATTACGTATATCTTTTCCTTTAAGATACTCACTCTAGTGACCACTATATCAAAAATATTCAATATTGTAAACAACTTTTTCATGTTTCATTCATTTTTATGGTTTATTTAATAAAATTAATGATTAAGAAAGAAATTCTTCATTTTTTCTATATATTTGTGGAATTAAATTTACATATTCATATATGAGAGATTTAGTCTATGTATGACAAAAGCCGAGGCAGTTTGTGCCTCGGCTTTCACCATTTATATAGTCTAAATTTTATTGAATTGTGGGCGCATTAATCGCTTTGCGAAGATCCACTGTATGAAGTTCGTCCATTGCAGGAGCTGCTTTTTCATCCACAGGTTTCACGCGATTATTGCCGTCTTTCATAGCTTCGTTCAAGCTGAAGATAACCATTTCGTTCATGTAGAAACGCAATTCATCATCATGTACATTGGCTGTATTGCGATCCAAGATATCGATGATTTGTTGCGCATAGTCCAATTTAGCATCTTCAGATACAGTCATATGTTCTGTAAAGAACTGTTTGTAATCGTTGTACAAACGATCTAACGCCATGCGCGCATAGCTGTCATTTTTATAACGATGGCTCACGATGTACCAGCTGCGACGAACGTTCATGTAGTACAACACATTGTTACGATACCGCTCTTGACCGGTCATAACACGGGAATCGTCCATAATACGTTTGCCCTTTTGGTCCAATTGGAATTGTGTGAAAGCATTGACTACATCGCGAACTTCTTCGCTAGGTACAGGAACAGCCACTTCCGCTTCAATCACGTTTAATGGTTCAGCCGATTGTTCTGGCATCATCAATCGATCTTGAGCCGCATCCGCTTGACCTACCGCACATACACAAGCAAGTGCCAATACAGGCATAAATTTTTTGAATTTCATAAATCCTCCTAATGATGAGCCGCCTCCCAAAGGGCGGCTTTCATATTCCTTACATGACTAGACTAAGAATTCTCCCTTATTTAGAAAGACCCACTTGTTGCATAAGTAATGCGATTTGAGCTTTCATTTCTTCATTATCTCGTTGTACTTGATCGTATTTAGCAGTTAACTCTAAGTCATGTTGTTTCATGCGTTCATTTTCAGCTTTCAATGCAGTCACTTCATCCTGCAATACATACGCAGAGCTGATAGGGCCTGCTTTATAGCGTGCCGGGATGGCTTTCTTAGCGTCAGATGTACCAAATTTGTAGGATACGCCCGCATTAATCATGTTGTCATGACCGCCAAGAGATACGCCCATATGGAACATTGTAGATTCATTAGTATAGTGCGCTACACCTACAGCAGCAGCTGTGCTGCCTTTGTAGTGGCCTACAGCAGCCAATACTTGCGTTGGTTCCAATGGGTCATATTGTAAAGGTTTAAGGCCGGAAATAGCTGCACTAGTAGCACCTACATCAGCGATCTTACCATCCACACTACGCATAGCACTGCTCAATTGATTTACGTTAACCGCATCAGTACCATCTACACCAGGGCCAACATTAGTAATTCTATTACCACCGTTGTTAAGGCCGTCTTTAGTAAGGCTTACTGCATTACCTTGAGCAGGTGTAATTGTCACGCCGCCACCGTTCATAACAGACGTATTACCAGCAGCATCTGTAGTAGTTACGGACTCAAGACCTTTCAAGTCTTTAGCCAACTTGATGTTATAACCATCACCAGCAGCGTTTTTCACAACACCGATATTATTATCCGCCAAACGGTTCACATCAGCACCACCAGTAAGGTTCATAGTATCTCCCAATCCACGAACCACTTTACCGCTATCACCAGGTTGGTCACCTTGGAATACACGACCTGTTCTTGCTTTGTTATTGAAGTCGTCATTAACAGCTTTCAATTGATCTTCTGTTGCGGCACGACCAGGAACTGCTACAGGGTTTTCAGGATCCCAAGTTTTGTTATCCAAACCTGTTACGAAGTTGCCTTCTTTACCGTCAGAAGTTTGTTTACCTACAACTACATCGCCAGCTTTCACAGTATTTGCCGTTACGGAACCGTCATTGCCGTCAATCTTAACTTGATTACCGCCATTGCCAGCTGTAATTGTACCTGCAGAACCATCGATGTTAACTTGTTTTGCTGGATCTTGACCAAGAGTGATCTTATCGTTCAAGGCCATTTTGATAGCGCCATTGTCCACGGAAGTTTTGATGTTGCCGTCACCTTTCAAGTCGATTGTCTCGCCAAGAGGTTTCTTCACGGATTGACCGTCTTCCGCTTTAAGACCGAAGCCTGTGGATTTGATGTCTTCAATAGCTGTATGCAATTGACCGCCGTTTACAGCGTCCTTGCTACCAGCGCCAATAGTACCATCAGCCACATTAGTGATCTTCTTATCAGCCGCATCGATACCGTCTTTTGTTACCTTAGGACCATTTTCGATAGTCAAACCGTCTTTATTAACAGTAACAGCTTTGTTGCCACCATCATTGATTTGCAAGCCGTCTTTAGTCAACTTAGTCGCTTCATTAGCGCCGTCCTTGATAGTAACACCGTTTGTATCCATCTTAGTGTTGCCTGTAGTTACAGTCTTAGCAGTTACAGTATCTACAGTGATGTCTTTTTTCAATTCTACCTTAACAGCACCGTCGTCTACGGATGTTTTGATATTTTTGTCATCACCTTTAACCTTAACAGTTTCACCAAGAGCTTTCTTCACGGATTGACCGTCTTCCGCTTCAAGGCCAAAGCCTTTAGTTTTAAGGCTTTCAACAGCATCATGCAATTGACCGCCGTTAACAGCGTCTTTGCTATCTTTGGCAACCGTACCACCTTGAACGTTTGTAACCTTCTTGCCTGCTGCATCGATGCCGTCCTTCGTCATAGATGGACCATCAGTAATCTTCACACCGTCTTTTGTAACAGCTGTCAACGGATTACCTGCTGCATCATTAATAGTCATGCCTGCGCCGTTTACAACGGTTTTACCGTTTGCACCGTTAGCACCGTTATTGAAAGTAATGGAGTTCAAGTCTTTAAGGTCTTTTGCCAAACGAACATTGAGGATATTATTTTTGCTGATAACGCCAATATTGTTTTCAGTCAAATCATCTTCATTTGTTACGCCGCCCTTAATGTCCAATTGTTCATTAAGTTTTTTCTTAATCACATTACCGGAGTCACCACCGTATGCCATACCGTCATCCTTGGTTGCCACTTGATGTGTCTTACCATTTTCATCAGTGTATTTAATACGAGTGATTTCGTTACCGTTGAGGTCCGGATCACCTTTTTCAACAGAAATGTCAGCGCTACGGCCGTCTTTACCGTTGAGACCAATGTGACCTATACCGTCTTTACCAGAAATAGATACAGCTTCTTTGCCGTCCTTACCAGTCACAGCTACCTTGCCGTCTGTACCGTTCGCTGCGTCAGGACCTGTAATGGACACGCCATCCTTACCATCTTTGCCAACCTTCACGGATTCAGCCTTAAGGTTTTTATTCATCTTCACGTCGATAGTCGTGTTACCTTTATTGTCTTGGTTGATGAAAGTTTTAATATTTTCACCGCTGTAGTCAGCATCATCAGCTTTACCTTCACCTTGAACAGTGATAGTAGAACCAAGCTTGTTAGTTTTTTCGCCGCCTTGGTTAGCATCGAATTTCAAACCTTTATTAGTCAATGCGTCCGCACTATCCTTGATTTTGTCATTCAAGTAGTCCACATTAACCGCTTCGCTGCCATCGTTGCCTGTAGCATATGCTACATTCGTTACGTGAGTCCCACCTTGTTTGTTATTGTATGTAGGGCCTTCGTAAGTTACCTTGGATTTGTCAAGACTGCCAGCAGGGTCCAAATCATACTTAACAGCGCGATCATTCAATTTATCAAGCTTGGATTTAGAAGCAACGTCTTTGATTGTAACGGTTTCTGTTTTGTCTGGATGATTCTTATCTTGTACAGTCAACGCTACATCGCCGTTTGCATCTACAGTGTAGTCTCCATTGGAGCCTGCCGCTTGATTTCTGATCAAACGATAATCAGTGGAGTTAGCACTTTGAGCATCCAACGCTTTTTTCAATTGATCTTCTGTTGCCGCACGACCAGATACAATCTTATTTGCATCCCAATCTTTATTATCAAGGCCTGTTACATAATTGCCTGTTTCGCTGTCGCCAGCTGTGTTGTTAACAGTTTGACCACCCATAGTAGCACCGCCTGCTTTCACAGTCTTAGCGGCTGTTACGGAATCAAGATTTTTAAGGTCTTTCGCCAATTGAAGTTCCAATTTGTCAGTGCCATCAGCTTTTACATTGATGTTGCCAGATGCGCTCTTGAATGCAGCGGATTCAGCTTCAGTTACGCCTTCACCTTGTACTTTCACCAAGGAGTTCAATTTTTGTTTATTCACTGTGCCAGTGTTGTTACCAGTGAATTGTAAACCGTCCTCCATAGTCGCAACTTGGTGTTCGCCATTGCCGTCTTTGTAAACGATACGTGTAAGACCATTTGTACCATCAACGCCTTTTTCGCCTTTAACGCCTGTCATAGGATCGTCGTAACCTGGTTTCACGGACAAGTCGATACCATTAGTACCATTCATGCCGTTCGTTCCAGCAGGGCCTGTCAAGCCGATGTGGCCTACGCCGTCTTTACCGGAGATAGAAACTGCTTCTTTACCGTTTTTATCAGTCACAGCTACCTTGCCGTCTGTACCGTTTGCTGTGTCAGGACCTGTAATAGCTACGCCGTCCTTACCATTTTTGCCAACCTTCACAGATTCCGCTTTAAGGTTTTTGTTCATCTTCACGTCAATAGTCGTATTGCCTGTTGCCGCATCTTGATTGATGAAAGTTTTGAGGTTTTCACCGCTGTAATCTGCGTCAGCTGCAGTACCTTCACCTTGAATTGTAACAGTGGAGCCTAATTTATTAGTTTTTACGCCACCTACATTGGCATCGAATTTAAGACCTGTGTTGATAAGATCTGTTTTCGCATTAGTAATATTATTATTTAATTCGTTTTTAGCATCGTGTAATTGACCGCCGTTTACAGCATCTTTGGAACCGGCCGCTACGTTACCATCTTTCAAGTTAGTAATTTTTGTACCGTTAGGACCTTCCAATGTTACTGTGTCATGGCCTGTGTTACCGTCATATTTTACGGAACGATCTTTTACATTATCTAGTTCAGTTTTAGACGCAATATCCTTAATCGTTACAGTTTTAACGTCACTGGATTTTTCGTCTTTTACCTTCAAGTCTACTTGATTGTTTTCAACCTTATAAGAACCGTCTGCCGCGTTGTTCGGATTAGCAATTAAACGGTAATCTGTAGCACTTGCATTAGCTTTATTAATAGCATCGCTAACCGTTTTCAACTGTTCTTCAGTAGCCGCACGGTTTGGTACATATACAGGATCTGCAATATTCCAAGATGTATTATCTAAACCTGTTACAAAGTTACCAGTTTGGTTAGCACCTTTGTTATCTGCTACCGTATGATTACCTACAGTGGCAGTGCCTGCTTTCACAGTGTCGGATGCCGTTACGGATTGCAAGCCAGTCAAGTTTTTCGCCAATTGCAATTGTAATTTTGCATTGCCATCAGCGCCAACAGCCGCAGAAGTAACACCAATATTATTGCCTGTAGCAAGATCGGAAGCGCTTGTTACACCACCGTTGATGTCCACTTGTTTGTTAAGCTTAACATTGGATGTAGCACCCATGTCACCTTTGAATTTAAGGCCGTCGTTCAAAGTTGCCACTTCTTCGTTGGAGCCATCAGGTTTTTGGTATGTAATACGAGTTGTAGTCGCGCCAGGAGCACCATCTACACCAGGTTGACCGTCACGAGTAACGGAAATGTTAGTTGTTACACCGTCTTTACCGTTGATGCCGATTTTACCGTCCTTGCCGTTTGCACCGGTTGCAGTAATCGTTTCTACATTAAGGTTTTTACCGAGTTTTACATCAATTGTGCTGTCGCCGTTAGCGTCTTGAGAGATTTCCGTAATGATATTAGAGTTATCCCCTTTAACTGCTACTTTGGAGCCCAATTTATTTGTTTTTTCACCGCCTGTATTAGCGTCGAATTTCAAGCCTTTATCAATAAGATCTTGTTTAGTTGTATCAATTTTATTGTTTAATTCATTCTTAGTATTTGTGATTTGGTCACCAAGATCTTGCTTAACTTGATGTAATTGACCGCCGTTTACAGCATCCTTGGAGCCTGCTGCTACATTACCGTCTTTCAAGTTAGTAATCTTTGTACCGTTAGCACCTTCCAATGTTACTGTATCTTTGTCAGTTTCACCGTCGTATTTCACGGAACGATCTTTTACTTTATCAAGTTCTGTTTTAGACGCAATATCCTTAATTGTCACAGTATTAACTGTACCGGATTTATCGTCCTTCACTTGTAAATCAACTTTATTGTTATCAACCTTATAAGAGCCGTCTGCCGCATTGTTTGAATTAGCAATTAAACGGTAGTCCGTAGAACTTGCGTTAGCCGCGTTAGCTGCTTTCACAGCATCACTAACAATCTTAAGTTGATCTTCTGTTGCCGCACGGCCAGATACATAGGCAGGATCAGTTAATGTCCAATTTTTATTGTCCAAACCGGATACAAAGTTACCGTTCTGAGTAGCACTTTTGTTATCTGTTACAGATTGGTTACCCATAGTAGCAGTGCCAGCTTTTACAGTCTTAGTAGCTGTCACCGTATTAACATTGATGTCTTTACCTAATGCAACCTTAATTGTTGTATCGTCGCCACTTTGTGTAATTGTAGTGTTGATGTTAGTGCCATCACCAGATACTGTTACCTTGGAGCCTAATTTATTTGTTTTTTCGCCGCCATTATCAGCATCGAATTTCAAACCTTTATTGATAAGCTCCGTTTTTGTATCATCAAGTTCTGTTTTGGATGCAATATCCTTGATAGTTACAGTTTTCTTATTCGCAGGATTTTTAGCATCTTGTACAGTTAAGTCAACTTTATTGCCAGATACAGTGTAAGCTTTATCAGCAGCACTGCTGTTTTCAACTAATTGATAATCAGGAGCATCTACGTCAACTTTATATGTTTTATATGTACCATCAGTACCTTCTGTAATCGTTGTGTTTTTACCAGCAACAACTTTTACTGCTTTTTGAGCTTCATCACGAATAACGGATTTACCACCGTCCGTAATGTTGGACAAGTCTTTATTTGCCGCATTGTCGATTTTATTCTTAGTAGCATCAGTCAACGCTACATCGATTGTTTGGTTGTTAACAGATGTCGTAACATAAGAACCATCGCCTTTTACAGTCAATGTTTGGTTATCCAATAAAACGTCATTTTTGCCAGTGTTACCAGCTACTTTCAAATTAACATTGCGCAATTGTGCCACGTTAACAGCGTCAGTATCAGCTGTACCTGCAGCCACATTAGTGATTTGACGAGTTTTTGTACCGCCGTCACCTACGGACACCGCACCCATAGTGGAAGTCAACGCAGCGCCTGTCAATCCGCTATAGCCGTTTGTACGGCTGTCTGCAGTTTTCACATTATAGCCTGCTGTACCTGCTGCAACGGAAGCAACGGAGTTTGCACCCAATGCAACGCCATCATCTACACTGGATTTAGCTTTATAACCGATAGCCGTACTGTTCGTATTAGCTGCAGTCGCATCAGCACCGACAGCTGTCGCGAAATTACCTGCTGCGGAAGTACGTACACCAGCTGCTGTCGCATTATTGCCTGTAGCACCTGTGTTATCGTAGTTCGCATCGGCAGATGTGCCTTTAGCACTGAAGAAATTCGTTTGCGCCGCTTCAACAGCTTCTTTTACCGTATGATACGTGCTGTTCTTGATATTGAAATCAGGCGCTTTATATGTAGAACCATTCGCTTCATAGCCCGTATATGTAGGACCTGCGATGGATTTTGCCAAGTTACTGTTTACAAATTTTAATTGTTTTACATTTGTTGCGTCAGTATCGTTTTCACCACCTGCTACGTTGATGATACGGCGTTCAGAACCTACGTTACCTACCGCAACAACACCGTTTGCAACATTGTTGTTTTGTTGATTAGTGAAAGCAGAGTATCCATTAACCAAGGCACCTCTTACTTCCGTACCAGTACCCAATGCCAAGGAATTATTGGATTCTGCAACAGCATTTGTACCGATAGCCATGGAGTTAGTACCTGTAACAGTAGCACCAAGACCGATAGCTGTCGTATTAGTATTGTTTGCTTTCGCTTCTTTACCGATTGCAATGGCACCATCTTTAGATGCATTAGCCGCACCGCCAAGTGCAAGCGCATCAGCACCCAAGGATTTTGCATTACCACCTAATGCGATAGAGTTGGATAATTTGGCTTGGGAAGAACTACCCATAGCGATAGCATCAGCACCAGCAGCATTAGAGCTACTACCCATGGCAAAGCTGCTTACACCACTTGCATTTGCACTTTTACCCATCGCTACCGCATTTTGTGCGGATGATTGCGCCGTATTACCGATAGCAAAGGCATTCTCTGCACTAGCATTAGCACTATAACCCATAGCTACCGCATTAGCGCCACCAGTACTGGATGAAGAACCGAATGCCATAGAATCATCTGCACCAACTGCAGTACGAGCTTTTGTACCGAAAGCAAGAGAACGAGCCCCTTCTGTTACGGTATTACCATCGCCATTATATTTAGCACTTGGAGTACCATGTTGTTGACCAGGTAATTTTATAGTTTCTGCCGCACCGATTGCAATGGATTGATCCGCTTTTGCTGTAGCGGAGTAACCCATGGCAAAACTACCATTACCCTTTGCCCAGGATGCAGTACCCAATGCTGTGGAGAACTCACCTTCTGCAGCGGATTGACGCATCATAGCCAAAGAGTTAAATCCGCTCGCCTTTGTAGCTGTACCAAGAGCCATAGCAGATGGTGATAAAGCCTGAGCATAATGACCTAAAGCAAAAGAAATACCACCTGTGGCCTGAGCATAGTTACCGATAGCTAAACCGGAATAATAAGTTGGATTACCAGTTTCCTGAATATTTGTATTTTTACCGATAGCAATGCCAGCAAAACTATTTTCTGTATAGTTACCTCTATCTGTACCATTGTACAAATGACTGTTATCAAATGGTGTCAGGTTCCCAGGGTTTTGATAATTGTATAAATAACTACCTTCACTATAAACTACATTACCAGTAGCATAACCAGCGCCATTTACATCATTAATCGTCATAGCAGTATATGTAGCAGCATTAACTGTAGTAATATTACCACCCATTAATAATGCAGCCACCGCCATAATCGCACTCATGCGTGCCCAGGTTGTACCGTTTTGTACGGATTTCACCTTACCGCCACCTGTTTTTACAATTTCAGATACTACAACGTAGCATTTTTTTGTTTTACTCCAAATAACATTATAAATTCGATTCATGATTATCCTTTCTTACCGAAAACTCAGTAAAACACACCACTTGTGTTGCATAATATTGCAAAGATAATAAAAAGAAGAAGTATAAAGATTAATTATCATCTACACTTCTTACACCAAATATTAGTATTCCAAATTACGATCTGAATACTATAATTATTCATGATTCTTCATCATATACTCATCCACGGCAATACAATATCAAAAAATTTCTATCTTGTAAACAACTTTTTCATCTTTTCTTCATTTTTGTCATTTATTTATTTCTATTTTAATACTTTTTAATTTTAAGAAATAAAATCTTCATCTTTCCTATTAAAATTTACGATAAATCCACATATCGGAATATAACGATTATTGTAATTACGTAATCAATTTCATATTTTTAGACTTTTCAGTTTAGTACTTTCATAGATAAGATAATTTTATATACAGAAAAATTATCACCTACAGGTACACGAAAAAGCCGAGGCCCTAGAGCCTCGGCTTTCACAATATAAATCATATATATATTCTATTTTTTATTAACCCTTACACGTTCAATAGTCGGTTGTCCTTCATGGTTCTTGGCAATAGTATCCACACGGAATAACGCCATTTCAGGACCAAATTCAGATACAAGTCGATCATCGACAGCAACACCGTTTTGAATAGCTCGGTACACAATTTGAGCAAATTCATAACGGGTCAACATACGATCCCCTCCGAATGTACCATCAGGATAGCCTTCCACAAGACCCCGTCGAGATAGATCGCTAACCGCCGCATATGCCCAGTGATTATTCGGCACATCAGGGAATAATGTGCTGTGGTCTGCTTTCATATTTGTTCCAGCCAGGCCATTCAAAAGAGCAGTCAACTTTTGAATCTGCGCATTTTGTACCGCTACAGTTTTCTTAAGTTCCAAAACTTCCTTACCGATAGCTACACGAGAACGGGATACATTACTGTGAGCACCTACTTTCACAGACATACCTGCATTTACAACGGTTTCGCCATTACCAACAGTAGATCCTACGCTAAACTGCAAGTCCTCATTCGGTCTGTAAAAAGCCCCCAATGCAGCGGCGTTGCCGTCATGATAGTGGCCATAACCAGCAGCAAAGTCCCATTTTGCATCAGGATCGAAATCCAACGGATGCAAGGCGGCAAGTGCAGCCGCTCCGGCCACAGATTTGTTAACCTTTTTATCGAGGCGAGCTACATTCCGCCCCATATTCGTTACATCCTGCTTGATATTAGTAATGTCACCCTGAATATTGGTTACATTCTTTTTAATATTGGTCACATCACCTTGTATATTGTTAATGTTTGTCGTGTTATTTGTAATCTGATTCGTTATATCATCAGATAGACTTACCTTATAATCTTTAGTAGTTCCGTTCGTCGTAGTTGTCACATTAATATGTTTACCTGCACTGACGGTAGTGGAGCCGTTCGCATTCACTTGATTTTGCAACTTTTTGAGCTGTGCCACATTCACCGCATCCGTATCCTTTGTGCCGGCTGCTACGGATGTAATCTGACGCGTAATATTGTTATTTGCATCACCGACAGATACGGCCGATTTAGTCGCCTTCCACGTAGAATCCGTATTCGTGGACTGTGCCTTTGTACTCGGATCATACCCAACGGATCCAGCTGCCACAGTAGCCTTCGATTCACTGCCCAATGCAACGCCGCCCTCTACGGTTACATTCGTATTATGTCCGACAGCGACCGCATTATTAACAGATGTCGTAGTCTTGCTGTCTGTAGAACCGATAAGAACCGCATGATTGACATCTTTTACCTCACGATTATCCCCCATCACAAGACTGTTCTTAGAATTAGTCACCGTATTTTCAGACCCTATTACGGTCGTATTGGACACCTTATCCGCCGTATTGTGAAAGCCCGTCAACATGGTATTCTCACTTTCTTTGCCTTGAGAGCCGGTCAATGTATTATTGACACCCATAAGTGCAGAGCGAAGTGTATAATCCGCCTTATTACCGCTACCAAATGCCATAGTAGAACCGCCACCGTTAGAATTTTTGACAGCGGAACGTAATGTCTCAGCTAATTCCTTAGCGGAATTACCTCCCGAACTTGGCGCTGAGATACGAGTTACAGAATTCGTTATTTCATTGCCAGCACCAAATACGAGAGACCCATTGGAGTTAAAGGTCCGATTAGCAATACCAACGATACTATTTGCAACACCCGAATAATAGCTACCCGTTTTTGACTCAACACTATTCAATGCACCATTAATGGTGGCACCGAAATTCTTTAAAGGATTTGCCAGCCGGCCGCCATTATATTCGCTAGAGATAATATTATATACGCCTGTACTTGTAGTGAAAGCCCCATTACTAAAGCTATTAGCACCAATTGTTGTAGCATATACGTTTAATGCATCTTTTCTTGTGGACGCACTATCTACAGTAGTATCACCAAGTTCCCCTTTATAATTATGAGATCCAATCATGGTACTGCCGGTACGAGCAAATGTATTGTCACCGATAGCGACACTACCTACTACCTTTGTAGGATCCGCAGGGATTCTAGCAGAAGAAAACAGATTCCAGCTATAGGTCGTTTGCCCCAACGCAAAACTAGCCTCTCCACCACCGGCCATATTTTCAACCTTTGCATTTTTACCGATAGCTATACTACCGCCCTGGCTAGCATAGTTATTAATACCTGCTCCATTGCCGATAGCTACATCACCTGTAGCCTCACTAGCACCGTTCGAATAAGAAATACTAGCACCTTTGCCAACGGCTACGTTTTCCGCCTTCGGTGCACTACTGCCCGTGCCAATAGCTACACCGTTCCCGCTGCCCAGTGTCATATCCACCGCTCCGGCCACATATAGGCTCGATAACAACACACCATTAATCAATACAGATAATATAAGTTTACGCTTGCTCATTTTATCCTCTCCATTCCCTAATGAATTCCACGTGTAACTTATTCTTCATTATAGATTCATGAATATTGTGCCACTCTTTTTCTATTTTGTAAACAAAATAAATTTTTATGAATTAATGTATAAAAAAAGGAACTGTCTTTTCATATCAGATGACAATCATCTAATACGATAAAACAGTTCTCTATGTTGCTTTTATCTAAAAAATAAATATGGATTCTTATGTTACTTTTATCAAAATAATAAATATATATATATCTCAATCTATCAATCAACATGCACCGTATGTTGGCGGCGCACATTTTCTAGCATATTCGCACGAACCGATGCTTTTGCATCCGATCGATGGTTACCACCAAACCATGCCGTATCAACCCCGGCTAGACGGAACATGATTTTTCCGTACGGACTGCCATGCTCATGCTCGGGCTTATTATATCCCATGTCCACGGAAATCCTCGGCGTGAGCTGCAACTCCGTACCGATACGCAAGCCATGCTTATCCTCACTACGCCGCAACTGCCAACGATAGGCTTCCATGTACACGCGCGCCCAACGGGCATTCTTAAAGCTAGTCCCATATTCCGCAGTATATCCGTTAGACACGCTCTCCAAGCGTGTCGCACCGTCAAGGGAACGCTCGCTGGACACACCGCGATACCAGTTCATGCGAAATGCACCGATACCCGATACATACTCCAGCCCGACACTCATGCGACTGTGATTACCTCTGAACCGATGGTCATAAAACAGATTACCACCGTAATAATGGTCATCGTTCGCTGCGATTCGGCGATAGCCGATACCCACATTCGCCGTCGTTCCTGTATCCGCTGCATTCGCCAACCTCTCCTGTGTAAACCACACATGACGAGATGTCTCATCATAGTAACCTAGTGGTTGCAATGTTTCCACACCGTACAAGGGCTTCCAGTTTTTCTGAAAGCGCAATGACACGACGGTTCTCTGCATCCACGGTTTTGCCTTCGATCCGTGCATTGCGGAATGAACACCAGTCATAACCACCGCCTGCAACGCAGAGTTGACTGCATCCGTATCGGAATAACGAGTCGTCTTTTTATCTGTGGAGTCCGGCATCTCCAATCCGCCCTGACCGATGACATGATCTGGAGTATGAGACGAATTAACATGGAATGTATCTGAGTCGTCAGATAAGGCGACCGTACTTTCACTATGAACTTGTTTTACCCTAGTCCCCTGTATAGGCTGCTCTGCTTTACTTACCTGCTCCCCCGATACAGGCATGACAAACATATAAAGGGCACTCATCAACACGATTATATATTTCATTACACACTCTTACGTACAAACACACTTTTCATTACGCACATAATTATTTATTTAATTATGTACTTAATACGTCATTACACACGATTACACTCGCCGATGACTCATGCTTTTATCATGAACAAAACATGAAATTATTTCTATTTTATATAAATATATAGAGGCTTGTCAATGCATATAGAATACAATTTATAGAATAAATAAATATTTAAATTTTATAAATATGTGTCAAAGGTTTCTTATTAACTATAAATACCTATAGAATATAT
>ERZ1036431.484-NODE-484-length-24443-cov-46.434353_pt1 | contig 24443 bp, 19 predicted proteins | sample MGYA00514222_ERZ1036431 | MGnify/ENA primary metagenome ERZ1036431 (study PRJEB33795, sample SAMN09464926) | human gut metagenome | host: Homo sapiens | place: USA: Stanford, California | collected 2016-08 | study: EMG produced TPA metagenomics assembly of the... | reverse complement strand
TGTTTTTTTCGTAGGGCGTTGCCCTACGCTATATAATTAAGCCCTTTCAGGGCACTCCGCAAAATTATCATTTGTCGACTATTCATCCAGTCCTTCAATCGTGATGATTTTTCCATCAGCATCGTATTGCAGTTCACAGACTTTTAAGCTGCGAAGCCAGGTTTTCCCTTCGGAAGGTACGCAATCGTGATGGAACAGATACCATTTTCCTTTGAACTCAACAATAGCATGATGAGTAGTCCATCCCACTACCGGAGTCAGGATAACTCCCTGATAAGTAAATGGTCCGTATGGGTTGTCACCTATCGCGTAACAAAGTAGATGGGTATCGCCTGTAGAGTAAGAGAAATAATATTTCCCATTATACTTATGTACCCAGGAAGCTTCGAAGAAACGACGTTCTGTATCTCCTGCTGTCAAAGGTTTACCGTTTTCATCCAGAATGACTAACGGACGCGGTTCTTCCGCAAACTCCATCATATCATCACTCAAACGAACGACACGGGATGGCAAGGCCTCCTCCTCTCCTTCGGGTAAAATGGCTGATTCCAATGCTTTATTATTCCGGTAACGTTGAAGCTGTCCACCCCACAGTCCGCCAAAATACATATAATAATTACCATCTCCATCATTCCAAACAGCCGGATCAATGCTGTAACTTCCTTTCATCGGGTTTGCTTCCGGAACAAAAGGTCCGTATGGTTTATCGCTCACAGCTACTCCGATACGGAATATGTCGTTTTGGTCTTTCAATGGAAAATACATATAGTATTTGCCGTCTTTAAAAGCCACATCACAGTCCCAAAGCTGACGACCTGCCCAAGGAATATCTCCCGTAGAAAGTACAACCCCATGGTCAGTAATCTCTCCATTCATTACATCATCCATAGAATACACATGGTAATCTTTCATATTGAAGTGGTCTCCATTATCATTTTCGGCAATACCACTCTCCCAGTCATGCGAGGGATAAATGTAAAGTTTGCCATCAAACACGTGTACGGCAGGATCAGCCATATAATCACCGGGAACTAAATATCTTTTTTCTGTTTTCATGGTTTTATTCTTATTGCAACAGTTCTAAATTAATTTTATAAATGGGAATTTCTATTTCACCACAGAGGACACGGAGGACACAGAGGTTTAATCTTTTTATTCACTATAGAATAACACAGAGTCTCACGTAATCGTATATTTATCGCTCTGTTTTACTTACGGAAAGAGAGAGAAGAACTCTATGTCCTCCGTGTCCTCTGTGGTGAAGTGAACTCCAAATGATCATTTCTGCATAGCCTCTTTTATAATCAAATCAACTACCGGTTTCGGCTGATGATTGCGGTCGAAAAGCAATGGATAATCCGTACGTCCTCTCATCGGCCAGTCGTTACGCCACGAATCCTGATCGGCTACTCCCCAAACAGTAACTCTTGTTATGATATCCTGATGTTTCAGGAACAGACGGAAGAAATCATTCATTCTCTCTGTCCATGCTTTTGATACTTCTTCCGGTAATCCGTCCGAATAAGGATTCATCTCTTTTTTATATTCAAAAGATGCCGAGACTTCCGCACCAACCTTGGGATCTGGTGATGGTAATACAGTCAAGTCCAATTCTGTAATCATTACCTTCACTCCCGCTCCGGCAAAGGCAAGCATACTTTCTTCAAACTCGCTGATTTTCGGATAGTCCATGCCGATATGTCCTTGCATACCCACTGCATCAATACGGATACCGCGTTTCTTCAAGTCTTTCACCATCTTCACAACCGCCGCTCTTCTGCCTGGTTGAGCCATTGAATAATCATTGTAATAAAGCTCTGCATCCGGATCGGCCTCGTGTGCATATTGAAAAGCCAATGGAATATATTCTTCACCTAGAATTTCATAAAACTTAGTCTTACGATATGCACCATTATCTTCAATCGCTTCATTCACGACATCCCAACCTTTAATACGGCCTTTGTAACGCTTCACAATAGTGGTGATATGATCTTTCATCCGTTTCTTCAATACTTCCGGAGACACATTTTTGCCATTCTCATCCACGCAGAACCAGGGAGAAAGCTGCGAATGCCAAATCAACGTATGTCCTGTGATTGCCAAATGATTTTTCTCTCCAAAAGCAACAAATTCATCTGCCTGTGTGAAATTATAACGGTTCTCCTTCGGATGCATTTCCTGACTTTTCATACAATTCTCTGCTACAATAGCATTAAATTGTTCCTGAATTACGCGCACTCCTGCCTTATCCCGACCGGATGCTTGTCGTGTATTCACTGCTGTTCCTATCAAGAATTTATCCTTCAAAGCTTCTTTCAAAGTCTTTGTTTCTTGTGCAAAAGCTACCGAAGTACTAGTTATCAGGGCCACAGCAGCCAACAAAGAAACTACGGTTGTTCTTGTCGAAGTCTTCATATAGTCTATCTATTAGTTATAGTTATTAATCAATTGTTTTCCAGACGGCGTTTTGCCAAATCGTCCTGAATATGCTCATTCAACTTCTTAGAAATAGGATAAAAGAACAAAGCAATTACTCCTACAAAGAAAGTGATAGCAGGAATTACGCTGGATGTCAAACGGATACCGAAAATAGCATTTTCTGTCTGTACTGTGTTAGATACAAAACCGAACGAATCAACAATCGCACCGCAAATAGCTCCTCCTATACCTAGTCCGGCTTTCAGGGCAAAGACTACACCTGCAAATACAAATCCTGTCGCACGACGATGGTTCACCCATTCTGAATGATCGGCAACATCTCCCATCATCGCCCAAAGCAATGGAATAGTAGGTGCGTATGCCAAACTCTTCAAACAGTTAATAATAAAGATCGTACTTATGTTTGTCGAATCTACCACAAAAAACAGGGCTGTAAAAAAGGCTGTCAGTGCCAGGCAGATCAAAAATACATTCCGCTTGCCAAAGATATTGGAAAGAAATCCGGAAAGCAATATTACACCCGCCAAAGTGATAACCTGACCAATCATATTGAACAAACTGAAACCTACAGCAAACACATTACTATGATCGGGCTGCGCAATCAGTCCGAAAGCATCAAGGAAAGTGTGCCACATTCCATAAGTTTCTCCTTCTATCCGTACTAATCCGAAGTTCTGCAAGAAATCAAAAAGGGCTGTTTTATCTACGAAGTAATTAAAGTAGTAAGACATACTGCTGCCCCACATAGCCAATGTCGTAAACAAAAAGAGGGTTAGGATAAACATCGCTTTCCATGGACGGCTGCTTACGATATCTTTAAAATCCTGTTTCACGGAAGTTTTCTGACCTACGGGAGGCGTGATACGCTCTTTGGCAGAGAAGAATGTGATTACTAAAAGAACAACTCCGATGATGGCAAACAGGGTAATTGTCAGGAACCATCCACGTTGATCGTCGCCTTGCCCGAACTTGGAGACTAATGGCAAAGTAAGCCCCTGCACAACAAAAGTGGCGATTGTAGCTGTCACAAAACGGACGGACGAGATACTGGTACGTTCTTTGATGTCACTTGTCATCACACCACCCAAAGAGGCATACGGAGTATTATTGAAGGAGTAAATAGACATTAATAAGGTATAAGTGATACCTGCATAAATAATCTTCCCACGCTCACTCAAATCGGGTGTCGTAAATGCCAGAATGAAGAATACGGCAAAAGGAATAGCTGTCCACAACAACCAGGGACGATATTTACCCCAGCGGGTATTGGTTCTGTCGGACAGGATACCTACCACCGGATCGACAAACGCATCGAAAATGCGTGCGACCAGCAATATCATACCTGCTGCTGTTGCTTTGATTCCAAACACATCTGTATAGAAGAAGAGTTGGAACATCATCATCATCTGGAAAATCAGGTTCGCCGAACCATCACCCAAGCTATAACCGATTTTCTCGGCCATCGACACTTTTTGAGTCTGTGTTTTCATGGTACTAATCTCTTTTTTAATTTATTTGACTCTTTGTTGAAAGACCGCCTGGGAAACACGTTGTCCCAACGTCTTTTTATCCAATGGATGGATATCATTCCATTCTCCTAAATCACCGTTTTTAATTAGAGTGACATTTTTATTTGTATTGGCTACTTCTGCCTGCACTTTCCTGAATTCTGCCCAGGCAGCACGCCCTCCTTTATCTTCGGGTGAGAGGAAATCCGCCAGTTCAATCACATAGAAAGGCATATCAGGGCGGTTCCAATGCTGTCTCCAATCCGCAATCATCGCCGTCAACAGGTCTTTATACTCATTTCTGCGAGACACATTCGATTCACCCTGATACCAGATAATACCGGATACCGTATAATTCAATAAAGGAGCAATCATGGCGTTATAAAGTCCCACAGGTTTATAATGAAAGGCTGTCTGTCCCGGAGCAGCAGGCATGGGAACACCGAGGCGATATTTCCAATTACCTTCGAGACTAATCTCCGATTCTCCTTTTTCCGGCTGGCCTTTTCCGAAAAGTATCTTATAGGGTTTCTCCTTTACAAAATGAGGGAAGCCGCCATAACTGAAAAGACGTATGGTTATTGTGTTTTTTCCAGCTTTCAACAATCCGGCGGGAATGGTATAGATACGTGGTGGATATTGATAAGAAACAGTTCCCACAAACGTACCGTTTACATAGACGGAGTCTGCATCTACGATGCATCCCAGGCGAAGAGTTGCCTTCTCTCCCGCTTGTTGCCCGGACACTTGAAAATCTCTACGGAACCAATGGGAACCATTGATTGTATTCAATCCGTTAGTAGCCCAACCGGAAGCAAACAAATCGGTCGGTGTCCAATCACTGTCATCATAGCCGGCAGCATACCAAGGGATGGTTTCATGCATTCCTTTATCTCCCTGATACAGTGCTACATTCCAGGCACGGCTTTTCTTGCTCTCTTCTTTTTTCATTGATTCTACCAAGTCATCTGATTCGTAGATACGTTTTTCGTTCAAATAATAAGGAAAAGGTTTCAAACCTTCCTCACTGATCCACGCTTCTACCGGTGAACCTCCGACACTGGAGTTTATGATTCCTACCGGAACCTTTGTTTTCTGAAAGTAATCTTTAGCAAAGAAATAAACCAAAGCAGAGAAAGACATCACATTTTCAGGAGTCATAGCCTTCCAAGAGATTCCCGGAATATCTGTCTGCGAGGCATGAAAGTTATACAATAGAGGAGTTTTTATATAACGTACCATCGGATAATCACTGTCCGCAGATATCTCATCCCGAAAACGGTCTGTAACCCGTGAAACGGGTAATTCCATATTCGACTGGCCAGAACATACCCAAACGTCACCCACAAGAATATCCTTCAACTCTATATCATTAATAATCATCGTGTAAGGACCACCAGCTTTCAAGGCAGGCAAGATCACTTTCCAGTTGCCTTGCGCATCGGCAACGGTCTTACATTTCTTTTTTTGAAAAGTTATACTAACAGTTTCATCAGGATCAGCCGTCCCCCAAATATTGACAGGCTCCCCGCGTTGAAGCACCATTCCGTCGGAAACAAGAGTGGGAAGTTTAACCTTTGCTTCACCCAACAGAGCGAAGCAAAGGAACACAACTACTAACCCAACCTTATAAAACCAATACTTATTCATTATCTATCTTTTCTTTTATGTCTTTATTTCATAGTAATCCGGAAAGAGAAACAATCCATCCTGAATTCCACTTTGCAAACTTAGGAAGTTTCTCTCCGCTTACCCAAAGATTTTGATTCAAATCATTACTCGCTTGTTACATCATCGTTTACGTATGTTACAAATACTTGTCGTAATGTTACATCCAAATTAAGATTGCCGATGAATAGGAGGAAAATGAAGGATTTAGAAAGAACGGATTACAGTAGTTATTGTTATTCATTCTATCTATTTAAAGATGATAGAAATGCCGGCAACCAACGTTGAGTTGTTATATATGCTATAAATAAAAAGTGCCGACTAACCAGCCGGCACATGATTTCATTTGTTCCATTAGACTGAAACAGGTAGCCAGTCTACTGCATAAAAAACTTGAGTATCTCGGAATTGTAGTAAACAGAAAAAAACTACTTGTACATAATCAACGCAGACTGACCGGGAACAATCACCTCCGGTCCGGTTTGCGTACCCAATCCACGCACATCTATCACTCCATCTTTACATACTACCGTATATTTACCAACAGGAATTTCCAGTCGTGCAGGAGTCGTACGGGAATTAAAGGCTACGATAATATCTTCCCAGCTATCTCCATTCGCACGCTCTTTGAGGCGAAACGCAATCAGGTTTTGCCCTTCAACCGGAAGGAACTCCAGATGCTTCCGGACCATTTCTGCATTTCCCATACGGAAAGCCGGATGAGACTTACGAAGATCAATGAGTCGTTTATAGTACGTGAAAATATCTCCGTTTGTCGTTTTGCGTCTCCAGTCAATGGCATTGATGGCATCCGGACTCTTATAACTATTGTCTATCCCTTGTTTATCACGCATCACTTCTTCACCTGCATAGATAAAAGGAATTCCCTGTGAAGTTAAGACTACCGTTTGTGCCAGCTTATCAAGTCGAACCAACTGTTCGGGAGTAGCTCCCGGCATGCTTGCCTTCAATCGGTCTACAAGACACAAACCATCATGACAGGAAACATAGCTAACCATCTGGGTAGGCTGTTCCGCCCACGGCTTCTGACTATAATTTACGGAATCACAGCGTACTTGCGGATGCTTAATAGCTCCAACAATTCCGAATTTTACGCTCATTTCTCCCCCCGGCACTCCGGCAAGGAAAGCTCCTTTGTCCTTCTCCCATACAGGACCGCAAAGTCCGTCGCGCAATTCATCCGAAAACACAGCAATTCCGGGCATGTGGGAAATATTTCCTTTCATCGCCAATGAATCTGCCGGATATTGAGGAGCTTCAGCCGCCCAACCTTCTCCATAGATACAAATAGTAGGATCGACTTTGTTGACAGCCTTTCGAATCTCGTTCATTGTTTCAATATCATGCACCCCCATCAAGTCAAAGCGGAAGCCGTCAATATGATATTCTTTTATCCAATAAAGAACGGACTCTATCATGAACTTACGCATCATAGGCCGTTCACTTGCTGTTTCATTGCCACACCCTGAACCATTTGCCAATGTGCCATCCTCTTTCTGACGGTAAAAATAGCCGGGAACGGTACGTTCAAAATTACTTTCAAGTGTATTAAAAGTGTGATTGTAAACCACATCCATTATCACGCGTATTCCAGCCCTATGCAACGCTTGTACCATCTGTTTGAACTCTTTCACGCGAATGGCAGGCTGATAAGGATCGGTTGAATAAGAACCATCCGGCACATTATAATTTACCGGATCATATCCCCAGTTATAGTGATTTTCATCTAATTTTGTTTCGTCGATAGAAGCATAATCAGAAGAAGGAAGAAGATGCACGTGTGTCACTCCCAGCTCTACCAGATGGTCGATACCTGTTGGTTGATTGCCGGAATTCACCGTCCCATGTTCAGTCAGTGCAAGGTATTTGCCCTTATTTTTTATTCCCGAAGTAGAGTCGACAGAGAAGTCACGATGATGCATTTCATAGATAATCATATCAGCAGGAGATTTCAGAGAAGGACGTCGGTCACTCTCCCACCCCTCCGGATTGGTTGTCTTCCAGTCGATGATAGCTGCACGCTTTCCGTTCACTCCTACAGCGTGAGCATTAATCCCCGGCGTGTCACCCTGCCATTTATCGTTGATTTTTACATTGAAAGCATAGTATTTGCCAAGCAGATCCTTATCTACGGATGTCATCCAGGTTCCATTCTCACCGAGTTCCATCTTTACTGTTTCGTAAGCATGTCCGCCTTCTCCGGCATCATAAAGCATCAGGCGCACCTCTTCTGCTGTTGGTGACCAAAGGAAAAATTTGGTTGCCAACGGCGTATATTCCATCTCTGTAAGGCTTCCCGTACGAACCGGATATAATTCAAAAGAAGTATATTCCTTCTTCGTTGGGGAACAACTCATCACTGTTGTCACTGTAGTCACACCCAATATCGCTAAATAATTATTTCCTATCTTCATTCTAAACCTCCCCCTATGCTACACACCATATCTATCCCCCCATAAAATTAAATGCTTTATTTCACCTTATCCGGATTCTTCGCTATAAAATCCTTCCAACTACTATACCCTTTTTCCATTGCCGGTCGTCCCATTTGCAGGAAATGACAATAAGCCGCTGCCAAACCATCTGTTGCATCCATAAAAGTAGGCATATCATCTTTTGAGAACCGTAGCATCCTTTGCAGCATATCCGCCACTTGTTCTTTTGATGCCTGCCCATTTCCGGTGATAGCCATTTTTATCTTCAAAGGGGCATATTCGGTGATTGGAATATCCCGGCTCAACGCTACTGCCATTGCTACCCCTTGTGCACGACCTAACTTCAACATCGATTGCACATTTTTTCCGAAGAAAGGTGCTTCGATAGCCAACTCATCCGGTAGATAACTTTCAATAATGCTCAATACCCGTTCATGGATATGGCGAAGTTTCAGATAGTGATTGGCAAATTTACGTAAGTCGATAATCCCCATCGCAATCATTTCGGGCTTGGTTCCCCTCACCCTTAGAACCCCGTATCCCATGATTGTCGTACCGGGGTCAATCCCCAGGATTATCTTTTCTTTTACCGGTTGAATCACTCTATCACCTCCATCAAGGTCGGAAATCCGATCACTTTATCTTTAAATATTTTTACCAGTTCGTCATTCAATCGCCCCCCCTGTTCCAAATGCCAGCGATGTAATAACCCACTGCTTTCTACCTCCCATTGCAAAGAATACGCACTTCCTTCTTCCCGATGACTCAATATCCGGCAAATACGCGGTGCCTTCAACGCACCGTGTTTCTGTACTTCAGGGATATAACTCTCTTTTATCCAAATCATGAAATTGTCGTGAACGTCATCGTCCACTTGAAAAGTTGTATTATAAATCAGCATATCTTAATTTCATACTATTATTTACCGCAAACATAGCAATTATTTCAGAATAATGCATTATATTTGCGGCAACAAAAAAGGATTCGTTTACAAACGTTATCATATAAGACAAAAAAGGGGCGTTAGCTCATCTGGCTAGAGCGTAACACTGGCAGTGTTAAGGTGATCGGTTCGAGTCCGATACGCTCCACAACAATCCAATCGAGGGGACTTTATTTAGTCCCCCTTCTTTTTTTAACAACTATCCTATATCTTAATTTTTTCGGTTCTCGGAAAGAAAAAATTCCTCTCCCAAACACCCGAATCCCTCATATTTTCGGTATTATAATCGTATTTTCACTTGAGCAGCCATACTTTCAAAAAGACATTGAATACCTACAAATAGGTATTTTAATGACATTTTATAATAAAAACATAAACAAGAAGTATTATATATTAAGATTTTTATATTATTTTGCGCCACGTAATACTATTATAGAAATGAATCACATAACGGATAAAGAATTAGTAAGTTTATTCAGTACGGATAAAGAAAGGGCTTTTAACCTTTTCTTTCAACGTTACTATATCCGTTTATGTATGTATGCAGTACAGATCACAGATGACTTTTCCGAATCGGAAGACATCGTTCAAAGCTTTTTTGTTTCATTCTGGGAAAAGAAGCTCTATAAAACCATCACTGACAATCTGAAAGGATATGCCTATCTCTGTATTCGTAATGCATCATTGAAGTTCATCGAAAAACGAGAAAAAATAAACTCCAACGATATTCTTCTGAACGAAGAAGAATATCTCTATATATGTGAGAGTCTTGAAGAAAATGAACGTGAACAAAAAGAAAAGGAGTTGGAAAAAGCTTTAGCAGCATTGCCCGAACAAGAGAAGAGGGCGCTCTATGGCATCGTTATTGAAAACAAAAGCTATAAAGTGGTAGCTAATGAATTACATATCAGTGTAAACACATTAAAAACTTATCTTGCCAGAGCAATGAAAAAACTGCGCAAAAACGAGAAATTACTTCTAGTATCTCTATTCTTGATAAACCTATCATAATTCTTCCAAGAAAAAAAGTCTCTCGTTTCTGACACCCATTTTACACTATTCCGGATCATATAATAAAACGAGAGAAAAAGATGAATCAAGAAAATAATAAGACTGAAAAAAATCTGATTACCTTGCTCAACTGGTATCGGTTGAAACGGGTAAATGAATTTGCGGCACAATGTGACGAGACACAAGCATGGGAATCAATCCAGCAACGCATCCGCCACCGTAAACGGATACGTATGTACACCTATTGGAGTAGCACCGCCGCTGCTTGCTTATTAATAGCAGCTTTCAGTTTTTACACACTCACAGAATATGAACAATCCCTATTTACACACAGAGGAGAGCAGAAAGCAACCCTGTTTGTTAATAATGGAGAATCCTACAACCTACTTTCGCAAGATAAATCCATTTTCAATGCAAATGGTATGCAGGTTGCACAAAATACGGAAAAAGAACTAAGATACGATACTCAAGCAAATATAGAAAAAAATACAGGGAAGCATATTTTAAATGTACCCAGAGGAGGAGAATATAAACTTGTACTTTCAGACGGTACACGTGTGCACGCTAATGCCGAAAGCCGACTCACTTATCCCGTTTCTTTTACCGGAAGTAAAAGAGAAGTTTATCTCACAGGGGAAGCTCTCTTCGAAGTTGCCAAAGATACACTCCATCCTTTTATTGTACACACCCCTTACGGCATAGTCGAGGTAGTAGGGACACGGTTTAACGTAAATACTTATGAAAAGAACCAGACTACCGTTACTTTGGAAGAAGGAGCAGTAAAAGTGTATTGCGAGGATAAAAAAGAGAAAGAGCAGAAGTCTCTTTCGCCCGGTGAGCAAGCTATCATACAATCAAAAACGATTAATACACAGCCTGTTCAGGTACAAGAGTATACTTCTTGGGCAAATGGTGTATATGAATATACTGATACATCTTTGGAAACCATCGTGCAACAACTTTCTCGCTGGTATAATGTCAATATGACTTTCACCAACCCACAACTACGCGAACGGAAGTTTGCCGGAGTTATCTTCCGCGACCAGCCATTACAAAAAGCGGTAGACATCTTGTCCAAAGTATCTAATGTGTACTTCAGACAAAAAGGAAATATTATTGAGATAACAGAGAATCGTCCTCAATATTAAACTGGAAAAAGCGTTATTCAAATATGAAAAAACATCTTCTAATCCGGATGATGCAAACAGTAGTCATTATCCTGTTTGCCACCAGTGTATCGGCACAAAATCAAAACGTGGTCATATCAGCCAGGAATATCCCGGTACGTACAGCGTTGACCCAAATTCGTCAAGCTACGAATGTGCATTTTGTTTATGAAGAGAAAAGCATCAATAGTCAGCAGACCGTTACTCTCAATTACCCGCAAGGAACATCATTGAGCACTCTACTCAACAGCCTTTGCAAACAGATAGGATTGACGTATGAAATCAATGATTCTGTCGTCCTACTATACCCGGCCTCCAAACAAACTACGCCCCATGACATTCATATCCTTCTATTAGAAAGAGGAAATAAACAACCGCTACCGATGGCCACCTGTGTCCTCAATCCGCTGGGAGCTTATGCCGCAACTGACATGGAGGGAAAAGCAGTACTAAAGAATATCCCTACAGGAAAATACATCTTAAACATTTCGTATGTAGGCTTCGAGACTGTACAGCGTGAGATTAATGTCGAACAAAATCTGGATCTGACTATCCGCATGACTCCCACTTCGCTGGCTCTGAAAGAGGTAGTAGTGGTAGCAAGGCAAAACGTAGCCGGAGAATCTACCAGTTCTATCATAGGCAGACAAGCAATAGACCATTTACAGGCTATGAGCCTTGACGACGTAATGCAACTTATACCGGGACACTTAATGAAAAATACAGATTTAACATCCCGTTCCAACGTACAACTCCGTACTCTTGTAAACAATAACACCAATGCATTCGGATCAAGCATCATCATGGATGGAGTTCCCATGTCCAACAACGGTACACTGTCACAAGGAGGATTCTCAAGTACCGCATTTGTCGGAACAGACTTACGCCAAATCAGTGCAGACGATATTGAATCTGTAGAAGTCATCCGTGGTATTCCTTCTGCCGAATATGGTGATTTAACCTCCGGTCTTGTAGTTGTTCATTCCAAAATCGGACAAACTCCCTGGCAAATCAAAGGAAAAATTAACCCCGGAACAATGAATTACTCACTTGGTAAAGGTTTACGTTTAAACAAAGATGCCGGTATCCTGAATTTCAATCTAGACTATGCACAAGCATGGGGAGACCCGCGTCAGAAAACAAAATCATTCGACCGCTATACCTTTAGTTTAGGATACAGCAAAGATATTTCACGTATCTGGCATACAGACACAAAGGTACGTTATATGATGGGCAAAGACTGGAATGGAAAAGACCCGGATGCCATCGACGACGGTACTTTCCAAAAGAATCTCAACCAACTGTTTTCACTAAGTCATAACGGAAAAATATCAATTAATAAACCTTTTTCACGTACTATTAATTACACACTGGGGGTCAGCTATACTCAAACAGAAATGGAGAAGAGTTCCATTGTAACCAATTCATCCGGGTTACTGCCGATACTTACTGCCACAGAAACAGGATATTATAATGTGCCTTTCGAACAAAGTTCATATCAGGCAAGTGGAGGTTCTCTTAGCCGCCCCGGAAATGTATATGCTAAAATCAGCAATACATTTTTCGTAAAATCAAAGAAGACATACCAAAACTTTAAAATGGGAGTAGAATACCATTACGATTGGAATAATGCCCGCGGATATTATAATGATGACGACCGCTACCCGTTGCAACCCAACAGTAACGGACGTCCCCGTCCTTTCTCCGACATTCCGGGTATTCATAAGATGGCTGCTTACATTGAAGATAACTTCCGCTGGGAAATATCAGAAAACAGATTTCTGAAAATACAGTTAGGCGGGCGTTTCACAACTTTACAGCCGTGGTCGGATGAAGCAACTTTTTCTTTCTCGCCTCGTGTGAACGCTTCGTTCTCCGTCAACAAATGGCTGAATATTCGTGGAGGTTTTGGTCTTAATTCCAAGACTCCGGGACTGGATTACCTCTACCCCGACAAAAAGTACATTGACCGTGTAGCCGCCAATTATATGCCTCAAGATGACAAAGCCGGACAAATATTGATGTACCACACACAAGTATATAATGTACAACGAACCAAAGGCTTAAAAAATGCTACCAACCGCAAATGGGAGGCTGGATTCGATATCAAATTGTCAGACAAACATAAATTAAGCATCATCGGTTATCACGATAAAACCGCCAACGGATTCGGATCGGCCACTGAATACTTTACGTATACAGCCAATTACTACTCTGCGGAAAAAGGATTGGTTATCACTCCGGGACAAGCCACAAAAATAGACTGGAATAATCCTGAACGGCAAGACATTGTATTTAGTACCACTGGTAAAATCGGAAATACAAATGTCTCTATTAATAAAGGTATAGAAATGGATTTTGACCTGGGAGAAATTCCGGCAATACACACTTCATTCTATTTGTCAGGAGCATACATGGAGTCCAAGACTTACTCCAAAGACATAAACAGTAGTAATCCTTCTGACCTGCCTACAGAATATACAATAGCCAATACAACTCCATTCAAGATTGTATATCCATCAGGACTCACCAACAACGTATACCGCCGTTTTATGAACAATCTGCGAATTGTGACCAATATTCCGGCTTTGCGTATGGTAGCTTCTTTCTCAACACAGGCCATCTGGTACAACTATACCAAGAGCAACAATCCACCGATGGATCCCATCGGATGGATCGATACAGATCTCTCCTATCATGAGATAACAGCAGATATGTTGGCAGACGAGAATTATAAGATAAAAGGGGTATCATTAAAAAGCCAACGCAAGACCCCCAAAGACAATGTGCCGAGCAAAGCACCCATCACCTGGTTAATGTCGGGACGTCTCACCAAGGAGTTAGGCAATATAGGCGGCATTTCATTCTATGCCAACAATATACTCTTTTACGAACCTTTTCTCAAAAACTCTACCTCCAACACACTGGTACAACGTAACACAGGTAGTTTCAGTTTTGGTGTTGAATTATTCTTTAATTTATAAATCACAATATGAATAGAACTATTTCTTTTATCACTAAAATGATGTTTGCAGCTGCCACAGTTATTACGGCTGCATGTTCCTCTGATGACAATGCCACACAGGCATTGACCGTACAAGTGAAAGTATCCATGCCCGAAGGGTTCAAGTCTGACGTACAATATGCAGATCACACTGTAACAATGGGTAAATACACTGCCACTACAAACGAAAAAGGTATAGCCACTTTTGAAGGAGTGATTCCCGATTTGTATGATATCTCTACTTCCTGTGAAATCACTGCTGAAGAATACGCCGAAATGACCGGTAATGAAACACAAAATGAGAATTATGTGATATCCGGCAGTCTATTGAAATATACTGTCGGTTCGTCAACAACCATTGAACTTCAAACCAGTATTTCAGTAAAACAATCCCTCATCATCAGTAAAGTTTATTATGCAGGGACAAAAGATAGCAGTAATAAAAATTATATGGCAGGAAAATACATTGAGTTCTTTAATAATTCAGACGAGGCAGTTGATATAGCCGGACTTTATTTTGGACTGGTAGAATCAGAAAGCACCCCTGCATACACCCTTGGTTCCACACCGGAATATATTTATCTAAAACAGATCTATCGTTTCCCCTCTAATGGAGTCACTAAAGTTGAACCGGGAGCCTCGATAATCGTAGCCAATAGTGCTATCGACCATGCAGCAAATAATGAAGTGGATTTATCTAAAGCTGACTTCGAGGCTAAAGATACGCAAGGAAAAACAACCAACAATCCGGCAACCCCGGCTGTAAAACTGATATATTCTACATTTCCCACAATTAGCAATATGAACCTGGTACAAAGCGGTCCATGTTCAGTTGTGCTGTTCAGTACAGATGAAAACGTTTCTTCATGGGAAACTGTATACGTCGACGGTAAAGACAAAGGAAATAAATTTGTCAAAACCCCGGTAAAATACATAATGGACGGTATCGAATGTTTGAAAAACAAAAGTACGGGAGTAGATAAAAACACCAAACGTCTCTACAACTACATTGACGCAGGCTATCAAAACACGGAAGCTATATCCGGATATACCGGAGAAGTAATCTACCGCAAAATAGCCAAAACAGAAAACGGACGTACCATTCTTGCGGATACCAATAACAGCAGTAATGATTTTGCCGTATCTACTGAAATCAAACCGAGGGAATATAAATAATAAAAAATAAAAGAGACTGTGCACAAAGAATGCATATTCTTATGGCACAGCCTCTTCCAACTATTCACGAAATAATTAAACCTATTCAGAAATGATGATGAACCATCGATATATACTCTTTGCCGGTCTGATGGTAACAGCACTGTGCATACATGCCCAAGATGCCACATTACAGACAAAAGAAAAATACGAGTACGCCGATGCTACCCAGTTATGGAGACGTACCCTGAATCCCGCCGGACTTTCTCTGGATACGCTGACCAATCGGGGAATCAGTTATTTCGAGTTCTCTCATCAACAAGGCACCCACTATCAGGTTCAAGACGGGGATGAACAAAACAAATTATTGTTCACTTCAGAACGATACCAGAAAATAGGAAAACACCTCTACGGCTACGGACGTTTCACCTTCGATATGGGACGTCAATTCAACCGTTCATGGAGCGACGTACTACGTAGCCACCATTCCAATCCATATTTTTCGGGAAGTTCTATCAAAGGAAAGTACGACTTCCAAAACTTCGATCTCTCGGCAGCATTGGCTACTTTACCTATCAAAAACTTTACTTTTGGTGCACGGTTGGACTATAAAGTAGGAGACCTTTCCCGACTGAAAGACCCGCGTTCACGTACTAACCTGGCAGACTACCAACTGACTCCTGCCGTTACCTACACGTGGAACAAACATTCATTGGGACTTAGCGGATATTATCATCGCAGAAAGGAAAAAATCCCCAACATCACTACCGTCCAAACTGATCCGAACCTAAAATACTACACTTTCACAGGAATGGAAAATGCAGACGGCACTACGGGTGGTTATTCCGGTTTCGAACGTGAATTCGTCAACCATGAATTTGGCGGTGAGTTATCTTATCAATATAAAAACGAACGTATACAGACGCTTACCACTCTGTCTTATGCCAAAGGCAACGAGGACGTATGGGGAGATATCAAATATTCACCAGGAAAATACCACACTACAACTTACAAACTACTTTCTATGAACCGTATCAAATCCGGACGGACAGAGCATATCATCGACATTGACATTCGTTATCAGACAGGAAAAGCCGACGAATACCGCCAAGAGAAAATAATAGAAAAAGATCCGGTAACAGGTATCGAATCCTCTTATTGGAACACACTTCTCACTTATGACGAACGTTATACTGTTGATTTACTCAATGCCGACCTGCACTACCGTCTATTATGGAGCAATCATCGTACCGGAGAAGCTACGGCTTACGCAGGTACACGAGCATGTTTTCAGTCGGTAGAAGATCAATACAATCTCCCCTCTTCATCGCTTACAGTCCGCCAAGCAATGATCTGCATGGAGGGTGGATATTCATTCCTGCGTAAAAACAACCGTTCATTATGGATAGAGGCAGAAGCCGGTTATCACCTCTCATTATCATCAGAGCTGTCACTAAACGATCCGTCCACTGAATATGCGCAAAACGTGCTTTTACCGGATATGACTTATTATGGAGCATCGTATGCACACGGAAAACTTCAAATACAATATCAAATGCCTGTAACAATAAAGAAACATACCAATGTATGGTTCGTCAAAGCCATGGGAATGTATTTGAAAACCGACAAAAAAACTGATTCTAAAATGTTCGGAATAAGCCTCGGACTCTATCACTAATTTCTCCTACTCCACAAAAACCAACAAGATAAATTACACCAATCATGATGAGAATTGCCAACAACAAGCTCTGGTTACTATCCCTGCTGCTCTTTCCAACCCTTCTTTGGGGGAACTCCACTCCCATGTTTCACATCCGGCAAAATGCCAAAGGGTGTTTCGTAGAAATACCTAAACGGCTGATAAACCGGGATTTCCTGCTAGCAGCCCGTGTGATGACCGTCAGTTCTCCCAATAACAAAGTAAAGCTATATGCAGGCCAGCGACTTTATGATCCGGTATGGATACGTTTGAAATATGACAAAGAACAGTTGTATCTCCTACGTCCCGACTCCAAAAGTTTATGTGAGGACACCACTCATATTTCTTACGCAGCTTATGCCCGTAATGCCATCACTCCGATAGCAGAAGCTTGGAAGATTGAACAAGAAACAGACAGCTCGATTGTTGTGAACTGGAGCAAATTTCTTAGTGAACCTATAGAAGGTGTAGACCCTTTCGGAGGAAAAACATCACCGGGACGTTCCCTACCCCAGCTTAACAAAATACTTCAGGCAGACGCCTACGAAAATAACCTGGAAGTCAGCGTGCAGTATGGTTTTGAAGGAACCAGCCAACCTTTCCTCACAACTGTACGGAAATCGTTGTTACTACTGCCGGAGCAGCCCATGCAACCACGTATACACGATGCCCGGGTAGGATATGACAATATCCCCAAACGGAAATTCAATTCCGAAAATCCCTCAATCACGGCAGAAAACTACATCACCCGTTTCCGCATTGCCCCCTCTCACAAAAACATACGCAGCTACTTGCAAGGCAAACAGGTGAAACCTCAACAACCCATTGTTTTTTATATAGACGACGCCTTCCCTCCCCTTTGGCAGAAAGCCATACGCAAAGGAATACTGGATTGGAACAAAGCATTCGAAGAGATCGGCTTTAAAGACGTGATGCAAGCAAAGACGTATGCCGAAGCCGGACCGAAATTTGATCCGAACGATATACGTTTCAATTGTTTCCGATACGTAGTCAGCGATTTCCCGAATGCAATGGGGAAACACTGGGTAGACCCACGTTCCGGAGAGATTCTGCAAGCTGACGTGTTGTTTCACAGCAACGTCATAACCCTGTTGCGCAAATGGTATTTCCTGCAAACAGCAGCCTATCATCCTGCTGCACGAACAAAAACATTGTCGGATGACATCACCGAACAATTACTCCGTTATGCCGCCGCCCACGAGATAGGCCACTGCCTCGGACTTGAACATAATTTCAAAGCATCGTATGCTTATCATACAGAAGACCTGCGTCGTCCGGAATTTACCGAACGTTACGGTACTACCCCTTCCATCATGGATTACGCCCGATTCAATTATATCGCTCAACCGGGAGACGGCGTCCGTTACGTATTGCCTCCTCTATTGGGAGTGTACGACCGATATGCCATCCGCATCGGCTATACATATCTTCCTCACGAAGATACCCGGACTATAGCCGGATGGATAGAGCAAAAGCAAAACGATCCCATGTATCATTACGAACGAATGACACTAAGCACCATCCCTGCTAATCCTGCCGTTCAAACCTCTGATCTCGGCAACGATCCTGTCGCATCGGCAACCTACGGAATCCGCAATCTTCAACTGATATTGAAACAATTGCCGGAATGGAACAAAGCCCGTCAAACAAACGACCCGTTTGAGGATATGCCCGCTACGTATACGGATTTGCAGCAAGCCTATTTCGACCATCTGGAACGCGTTATTCCTTTTATCGGCTTCTCCAATGAAGTATCCGAAAAGGCTGTCGAATTTCTCTGGAAGCAACTGCTCGACGGATATAATTTTCTGCAAACGGATGCTGTACGCAAGTATGCCGGCAACCAAACCGAAGCCATCATAAAGGCGCAAAAGACAATCATCGATAAGATGTTCGGCAGAATCATTGCCGAACGAATCTCTTCGAACGAAACGTCAACAGGATTTACCTATACGCATTACCTGGCAGTCTCTGCTAAATATCTTTTTGCAGATAAAGCCCCGGATATATTCACGCGACATTTGCAGGAAAATTACCTCAATACATTGAAGACATTACTGACAGAAGCACGTACCTCCTCTTTCAGTGTACTCTTCTCCCCGACAGTCTGCGAGCATCTCACCTGTATCCGCGAGCAACTGACAGCTACACCTTCAACATGGAATAATTATTTAAAAAACAAAATACAATGAAGCTAACTACCATTATTTCGACCTTTTGCCTCCTTTGCCTGTTGTGTATACAACCCGCGTATGCCGATGGAGGTTTCTGGCTACCCACTCAAATACAAGGGAAAGTACATCAGACAATGAAAAAACAGGGATTACGCCTTAGTGAAAAGGATATTTACGATATTAACCAGTCGTGCCTGTCGAACGCTATCCTTTCATTAAGTTACGACGACAGTACTTTTTCTCCCTTTGCCAGTGCCTCCTTTATCTCGGGGGAAGGATTGGTATTGACCAATTTCCACTGCGTAGCACGATATCTAGAACATATTTCCAATGCAGACCACGACTACGTGAAACACGGTTGTTGGGCTACCCATCGCAATGAAGAGACTTATCTTCCAAACTTGCAGGTTAACCAACTGATAGCCGTCAAAGACGTAACAACAGAAATTACCCGGGGTACCGAAGATCTTACCGATCAGGCACTTACCCAAAAGATTAATGAAAACGGGAAGCAAATAGTCAAAACTGAAGCCAAGGGCCGCGGTGTGGAAGGAAAAGTATATTCATTGTTTGGCGGCGGACAATATATCCTTGCCGTCTTCCGCAGCTTCAAAGATGTACGAATCGTAGCCGCTCCTCCCATCTCGATTGGAAAGTTCGGAGGCGACACAGACAACTGGCAATGGCCTCGTTACTCCGCAGATTTTGCTATCTTGCGTGTCTATGCCAACGACAAAAACCAACCGGCAGCCTACAACAAGCAGAACCGTCCCTATCAGCCGGATGCCCATCTATCCATTTCAACCAAAGGAGTAAAAGCCGATGATTTTGTGATGGTAGCGGGATATCCTGCACAGACAAGGCAATATGTCCCTTCATTTGCTCTTGAGAAAATTGTATTCAAAGATACACAGGCAGAAGCAGATATTGCTAAAATTAAACTCGACTTCTACACACAACGCAAAGAAACGGCGACCGACTCGCTTTATTCTTACTACAACATAAAGGCAGGAGGTGCAGCCAACATCTATCTAAAATCAATCGGCGAAATTAATGGTGTGAAAGAAGCCGGCATCATCGCCCGGAAACAACAGGAAGAACAAGCTATGACAGATTGGATTCTGTCGGATAACGACCGTACACAACGTTACGGAACGACATTACTTGATGACATGAAAGCAAACTACGAACGTCTTACCATCTTGAATTTCACAGACCAGATGTTCCGCGAAGTTGCACTTTATGGCGCTAACGTTATTCCTTTTGCCGGAAAATTTGAAAAACTAGTGCAAATGGAACAACGGAAAAGCAAAAATGTAAAGACTGCCATGAAAGGAGAAATCCGCAAACTGAAGCCACTTGCCGTAGGGTTTTATCGTGATTTCAGACCCGAAGATGACAAATATATCATGAAGAAACTATTAGCTTATTATCTGGAACACGTAGATTCAACTTTCTACTCCACGGCACTGAAAAAAGTGGAAAAGCATTATCCGCAACATCTTTCCACCTATATAGACAGCTTGTATGATCATTCTCCTCTACGCAATCAGGAAAGTATGCTTGCTCTTCTGGACAGCGTGCCGACACAAGGGACAGCCGCACTATCACAAGACGGTCTGTATCAGCTGTCACTCGGTTTTTATCGAATGTATGTGGAAAAGATTAACCGTTTGAAGCAAACATATCAGAATAAAAACATGAAACTCTATTCTCTGTATCTGCAAGCATACGCTGAAAAGAACAAGGGAAAACTGCTTTCTTTTGACGCCAACCGCACCCTCCGTTATTCTATCGGGAAAGTGAAAGCAGCCGCTCCCAGCGAAGGGGTCATTTATACCCCATTTACAACCGTCAACGGAATGGTCAGCCGTCATCGCCTTTATTCCGGCAACAAAGACTTTAATCTGCCGTCACGTTTCGTCAAACTCATCGAGCAACGCCAACCCAGCAAATATTTCGATCAGAAAGTTACGCCCACCTGTTGTTTCCTGACCGATGCACATACCACTTCAGGTAGTTCGGGCAGTCCGGTACTGAATTCCAAAGGAGAAGTGGTCGGTATCAACTTCGACCGTATCTGGCAGGGGCTTAGTTCTGACTATGAAACGGGGGCCAATGAAAAAAGCCGCAACATCGTAGTCGATATCCGTTATGTATTATGGACTTTGGAGCAATACTCCCGTTCCCAATATGTATTAGATGAATTAGATATTCACTAACCTATTAAATTCAATATGAAAATGTTATCTCCCAAAACACTCAAATACTTACGCTTAACGCACCGTTATATCTCTTTTATCTGTGCAGGCATCTTGTTTGTCTATCTCCTTTCCGGCTTCCTGCTCAACCACCGGAAGGAATTCACATTCATGAATCAGAAAAAAGAACGTACGGTGGATTATATATTCCAACTTCCTGCCGATAAGGACGAGTTTACAGAAGCTGATGCACGAAAGGTCCTCTCCGATCTCTCCTACAATCCCGACTTGTATAACCGCTTCAGTCTTAGTAAAAACAAACTGACCATCTTTGGTAAAGAGCAATTGGTTATCAAATTGGATGCAACCAGTCAGCAGGCTTTTATTAAAGAAATGCATCGTCCTGCTTTCTTAACTGCATTGAATAAACTACATCGCAATCCGAGTTCTTTATGGACAATAACCTCTGATGTATTCCTTTTACTTATGCTTATTTTGCTCGTTACCGGACTGCTGATTGTTCCCGGAAAGAAAGGATTGTGGGGCATCGGCGGAATACTAACGATAACAGGAATTTTAATACCTATATTGATTTACTGGATGATAGCATAATTGTATTGCATAAAACAAAGAGGATGCCCTCTTCGGACACCCTCTTTGTTTTATGCCTATATACTTAATAACTCCCTATTATACAAGCCATTACTATTACCCCTTTGGGTAATTCTCAAAGATATTTCGATAATGGGCTAACTTTTACTTCACAATCTGGAAGTGAAAATATAGAATTTATTTGTAATGGAGACTGGAATGTTTCTGTAGCTAATACAATTGGAGGAGAGACATGGTGTACTGTTACTCCTGCAAATGGCAAAGCAGGAGAAGATGAGGTTACTGTGAATGTAGTTGAGAATAAAGAATATGATGATAGAAACGTTAGCCTAACTCTCACTGTTGAAAATATAAAGAAAACAATTGTTGTAACTCAAAAGCAAAAGGATGCTATTATCATATCTAAGAAAGAATATGAAGTAAACTCAAATATTGATTTTAATGTTTCTATTCCCAGTGCTGCAAGTAAATGGATAAAGAATATAACCACTACTCAAACATTTGAAATAATTCATTTGCTGCCTTTTTTAATTCATTCCAGTTTACCTAATTCTATTTCTTTCGTTCCTAACTGGTTGGTTTCTTCTAAAAAGTAAGGAAATTATTATAAATCTTTTGAGAATTTCCTTCATGTGATATGATAAGGAAATATTATATTGTAATATTTAAACATAATTTCTCTACCAATAAGCCTGATTTTATTCTGTTTAGTCATAAAATACATAATTTTAATTTTCACAGATCAATATTATTAACTACTTTTGCATTACAAAACATTAATTAAAGTAAAACTTTTTTATTTACGTATTAATTTATCAAACTGAAATGAAAACATTAAGATTAATCGGGATGGCTATCGTAGCCATTATTATGAGTGTGAATTTTGCAGCTTGTAGCGATGATGATGAAGACATCGATGCAAATCAACTAGAAGGAAACTGGGGATTAGTGCTTGACGAGGGCTATGAGTATTATGAAGGTGAAAAAGAAAGTTGGAGTGATAGTTATGACCCTGCAAACCCAACAGAAGATTGTGAAAAAATAACAATCTCAAAAGTGTCAGACAACACTTACTCTGTTGCTAGTTATTACTACTATAATAATCAATGGAATCAATCTAGCACTGAAAAATTCACGTTGGATGGTAACAACTTGCTTCCTGTTGATGAAGAAGATACAGAAGTTAGTTCAATGAAATTGCTTGTTGCTAACTCAAGTCAATTGGTAGTTGAAATAAAAGGAAGAGATGAAGAAGGTGATTTTTATAACAAATTGACGTACAAACGTCTATAATAAACACACAGTAATAAATAGAAAGGCGGCATTTGAAGTATCTATCAAGTGTCGCCTTTTTTAATTCATTTCCTTCTCTTCTTAACCAGTTTATGCTTATTCTTCTTAGTAGAATATTCTGAAAGGCAAAGTGAAAACCTCTAAGGGTGAAGTGGTTGATATACAAGGAGAAATAATATTAAATGATATTGGTGAGATTGATTATGAACAAGCTGTAGCTCTTGCACAATCCATAACAATTGGCGAGGAAGGACAACATCTATCAGAAAATGTGTTCACACATGATACTACCTTGCAAGTATTTATAGGAGATTTAAATGCAAGAAAGCTGTGGAGACTATCAGTTCTATTATATGCTATGGTAGCCAAATATCCTGTAGTGAAAATTGAACCATCACTTATAGATGAATATTTAAAGCTATACCGTCTCTTTGCCCTCACTTAAAATAATGTCGACGTATCAGCTATTGAATTTAAATGTAAAATAAAAAAGAACCTTTACTCAAGGTCCTTTTTTATCACTTCGTCCATTTCTTTTATACGTTTCTCGCGGTCTTTAATAGGACCGTCTTTCTTGTCATTCTTGAATACATCATCGGCACGGTCGGCAACCTCGCCGCTCCATTCTTCAAACTGGTCCTTGGCCGGACGATCATTCGGTTCGATATTTTCTTCGGCTATCGAATCATGCCTGTTAATCATATCATCCATAAGTTCTCGTTTTAAAAGTTTATGGCTATAAGACAATACAAACGAAGAAAAGTTTTCTGTTTTAATGATTTTTGAAGAAATCAATCATGTATTATACTATCAAAAGTACTCCAACATAATCCAGCTTACAGAGTAAAGGTTGTTTCATCGGTGAGAAACTACAGTTCCATCGGCGTGAAACTATAGTTTCATCAGTAAGAAACTAATAGTTCCAAGCAAGAGAAATAAAAGTTTCAAGCCTACGAAACTGTAGTTTCAAGCCGATGAACAAATAGTTTCAAGGCTTGAAACTATCAGTCACAAGGTAGATCCCGTCCCGTAAGTACAGTAAGCACTCATTGTATGGCTGTCCCTTTTTCTATACTCTGTAGTGGAGTATATA
>ERZ1036431.461-NODE-461-length-26025-cov-39.274817_pt1 | contig 26025 bp, 35 predicted proteins | sample MGYA00514222_ERZ1036431 | MGnify/ENA primary metagenome ERZ1036431 (study PRJEB33795, sample SAMN09464926) | human gut metagenome | host: Homo sapiens | place: USA: Stanford, California | collected 2016-08 | study: EMG produced TPA metagenomics assembly of the... | reverse complement strand
TAATAATAAAATTCTATTGAAAAACTTGTAAAACTATTTAATATGATACCACAGTAATCAGTACTAGTCCTACCTAAAGCCTTTTTACACAAATCTGATACTTTATAATTATCATCCCTTGTATTAAAGCTAAACTTTAATGTAAACGTATCATTCTTATCAACAAACACGGTATAACTATGACAAGAAGATACCAACTCTTCTACAAAAGAATCATATGCACTACGAAATTCTATCTGTAAAAATCTCACGGAATCATAAAACATATATTTCATAACATCATCTGTGTCTTTAAATATTACTGATTTATTACTAAGACCACTAATGAATGTATCTGCTACTATTTTACAACCTTTAAATTCAGACCTTACATCAACAATAGCCAATGCTTTTCTATCTACATAATCCCATATAGTATCTGCTACATCTGCAGTATCACAACGCTGTATCACACATCGCCTAAAACTAACATCTTCCCTAGTTACTATTAACATTATGTAATGAATACCTTTATCTGCTAAATGATAAATATAATAACTTTTACCATTATGACTAGGTAATTCTACAGCATCAACAATATATTTTAACGGCATAGTATCAAATAATTTACTAAAATACTCTACACTAGGTTTTATATGTTGATTAGGTATAATCGTTAAGTCACGTTTTACTAATGCTTTTTGTAATTCCTCTAATCCTTTACTCTTATTTAGAGTAGTAATCAGCCCTTCGTTGACTCGATTATCAACCAAAGAATCTATAATATCTAAACGCCCCATACCACACCCCTAAAATGTAAAATTAAATGTTACAAAGTCATCACAACCACGAGAAGTCGTCTTTACATTACCTTTTTTCATAGGAAATAGTACACTATCAGAAAAGTTAACTAATATATCCCTGTTGTTACTATACATTTTAATAACAACATCTGTAATACCATTATCATATGTAAAGAATAATACTTGATACCCATCTAATGGAAGTGACTCTTTAGAGAATACTTTAATGAAATTAGGTAAACTATCTTTCAAAACCTCAGAACACTTTTTAAATACTCTCTTAGTGACTTCTTTTTTATCAGATAAGAATGCATTGGATGCTTCATCATATAAAACAACACCACATTCAGTCATATATGATGTAGTAGGATAGTTTTTATTATTAGCATCATCAATGTAACCTTTAACCACATCTTCAGTAGCAGTATAGATAACAGTTGGATATAACCAATTCTCATTGTCATACACACCATGATTTTTAAGTATCTCTGCTATGTAAAAATCATTCCCTTTATTATATACAACTACATTCTTTGTATTATCAAGTCCAACCTCCATGTTATGACTAAATATAATATTCTTACTATCACCAATATACAATGGAGATTTATTATATAAAGTATATTTATCTATCTCAATAGACTTCTTATCTAATTTATTAATATCACCACTTGACAACGCATCAATTAAACTCTTCATAGCAAGATTCTTTGTATTCTTTTCTATTGAAGATAATAAACCCTCATCAACTCGCTTAGAAGTCAATGAATCTATAATATTACTATAACCCATATGTAACTCCTAACACTAAAAAGGAAACACAATCTGTATGAACCCATGCGATGTTAAAAATACCTTATAGTTAGAGTTAGGTAATTTAGAACATACGTCATCATAAAACTCTTGTAATATTTCTTTATCTGCATACAATAGTAGATTTATATTTGTTGCAATACTACTTTCAGCAGTAATTATACTAAAATGACCACTATGTAACACATTGAACTTATTTAATACAGATTTAGAATCACCATTACCATATTTAACTAAGTCTTTAACTAATATATCACTACAATATGAAAAGATAATATCTACTACCTTATCTTTATCATCAATAAATTCATCTGTCTTGACATTATAATATACACTACCACGTTTAAACATAGTATTTGGAATATCACTTGTTGAAGTGAAACCATGCTTTTTGATACTATCACCAAATGCTTCGAATACTTCTTCACTATCACATTTATATAGTAATGTTTTACCCAAAGGTCTTAAAACAGCAGAACCATAGAAGAATGTAATGCTATAATAAAACTCACCATCTACATTATACCCATTTACTTATTCATCATATATATCCCTAGGTCTACTATCGGTAAATACTAAATACTTCCCTACATTCTTAGTTAACCCTGTCTGATTATATAGCATAGGAATTTCCACTTTTACATCAACCTTACGTAACTTCTTAACATTATGACTAAGAAGAGCATCTGTAAAAGACTTCATCTCTTTATTGACTGTATTCTTCTTAATAGAAGTCATCATACCTTCGTCTATCCGTGTATCTATTAACTTATCAATTAAGTCACTATATCCCATATAACCACCTTTACAAATAAAATGATATTTTAACAAAAGCATTATCTTCTTTTGATATGTACATGATATTAGAACTTAGTGAATAATCTAGGTAATTATATAATGCTGATATACCATCTTTATCGCCTTTTCTTGTATACAAGTTAAAAGAAAACTCATATATACTAGCATCATAAGACAAAGTACTATTAGTAATAGAGTATAACTCCATATCTTTCTCAAAAGTTTTACATTTATGTTTAACCTTTAAAGAGCAATCTAATACAAAATCGTCTAAAAAATCATCTAATCCCATATAATAACAATAACTACTACCTAAAGTAGAATAGAATGTCTTAGCTACTATTTTACAACCATCAATATCTCTATCTAAATACCTATAATCACTGACATTCTTGCCCTTAATATCAGACACTATTTCTTCATATCTACCAGCTTCAGTACACTCATAAATAGTACAACGTCCAAACATAAGTCTTGTCACAACATTCATATACAATAACACAAAGTAAGGTACACCGTTCTTAATATAAGATACAAATCGTACAGTATGATTACTAACACCAGCTATGTACAAATCTTCAACTATCTTCTCTGAAGTAGTATATTTGATTGGTGATTTATTAAAAAATTTATTATCCCCTAGTACTTTAATATCTTTCTTTGGTAGTGATGAAAAATCACCACTAATTAATGCAGATAACACACTCTTAGCTTTAACAGTATTCTTTTGAATAGATGTCATCATTCCTTCTTCTACACGATTAGAAAGTTTATCTATTATATCATAATAACTCATCTAGCCACCCCATTATACATACTATATAAGACTCCCACTTAATTTAATTTTACCCTTACCATCTTTCCAAATGTAAAAAGAATGACCACCTTTTTTAGCATTTAGGAACTTTTCTATTCTGTTACGTTCCTTAGCCACACCAAAATCAAGTGTAACTACAAAACCTTCATCTGTGAGTGAAATCTCATAATTAACGCATGATTTAGCTATTTCTTCAACAACAGAGTCATAGTTATTTTTATAGTTAGATTTAAAAGCTTCTGTAAAGTACTTAAACATAGTCTCCATAACAACAACAGTATCACCCATTAAGCGTGTACTATATGTAACAATTTTACCCATATCGAAGTCTGTTATATCTCCACCATGAATACAATACGTATCAGTTATCAACTTACACCCATCTAACTTAGGATTATCTACATCAAAAGACATTTTCCCTTCATTAGCGAGTTCAAAAATAGATTCCATAGTAGACTCGTCAGATACTTTAAAAACAAAACACCTTCCTAACCTTGAAAGCCTACCTCTCTCAAAAACCATAAGAAAACGTCCACCATCACCCAAACAAATCATGTAAAGTTTTGCACCATTATTACTTTTATTCTTTAAAGATGTCCATTTAATAACATTATCTACAAAGTTCTTACTAAAACTTGACCTATTATAAAAAGACTTATAAGAATTAATGTTTTTACTAGGTATAAAGTCTATATCAGACGTTAACAAAGCCTTAACTAGATTATCAATATCTTTATTCTTATTCTTAGGTATAGATTCCACCATACCCTCATTAACTTTAATATCACTCAATGAATCTATAATATTAAAATATCCCATATATACACCTACATCTCATAAATTAAACCTACATACCGTGATGTCTTAACAAGAACATTTGAATAACAAATACTTTTTAAGATATCATATATCTCACCCAATGATGCTTTATCATTTGTTACAAAGTTTAATTCAAACCTCTGCTCCATATCATCAATATAGATAAAAGGTTCAGACATAGCTAATACTCTTTCTAATTGCTTAGATACTTCTTCATCACGCTCAACGCTAAATGATGTCAAAGTTAAGACAGAGAAAGCATCAAATAAGAAATCATTTAACCCCTTATAATATGTATCAATTATTGTATCATAATAGGTACTCGCTACCAATTTACAACCTTTAAAACTATCAACATCTATAGGTTTATCCGCTTTTAATTTACCACTATTAAAATCCAACACAATCTCTGCAATCGTATCACTATCTGCTTCATGTATTAAAGCACGACTAAATTCACCTGTTGTGTTTGAAGTAAAAACAAAAGAAATATATGAAGTAGAACCTACCTTATATACTCGTAAGTACACATAACTATAAATAGAACTATTTAAACTACGAGATAATATTGCACCACTTAAATGACTTTTAGCATTTGTATTTAACTTAGATTTATTAAAGATACGATGGGAATCTACGTTATTCATTGGTATATGACTAGAATCACCACTCATGATAGCTTTTAACCACTTCTCTCCATCTTTACTCATTTTCTTATTATGTCGCATAGAGGTTAACATACCTTCATGTACATCCCTCAATGCGTCTAATATATTTCTGTTAACTGACATAGTATTACCAATTATCTCCACCATGCCAAGTTGATGCATCTTTTGCTTTTATAGCATATAAATATAAGGATAGTATATATTCATCTCTACCATATAAAGACTGCCCAATATATCCACCCAAAGCATTTTTATTTGAATCAATAAAAGACTTTAAAGCATCATAATCAACAACATTAAATGTAACATATGCTGAATAAGAATCTTTATCATGACCATATAGTATCCGTAATATAGGCTTATCCAAATCTATCATTGTACTAAGATTACTATCTATTAAATACTTCTTAAAAATATTTACAGTACCACTCATACCCTTCCATTTATCAAAGAATAAGTCAAAACTTTCTTTTTCATCCGCACAACCAGCTTTTTTAGAATAGTTGTACATTACATCTGCTAAAGCATTGAAAATCATTGCTTTTGGAGTCTTAGCATCACTTAAATAATTAGTATAAGTAGTACCATATTCTTTTATTAAAGTATTGACTGCTTCATCAAAAGGAACGTCTTTGATTTTATAATAAATAATCCGAGGTATATCTAACTTCTCAAATAATATACCTAAAATACCATCGCCATAATCAATAAAAATTGCATCGCCCTTTTTAACCCTATTTAGTTCTTTAGCTTTATAAATCTTTTTGATTCTACCACTACGGTATGAACCATCCCTAAGTGTCATGCCACTAAAATTACCTTTAACAATGTCATTTAGAAACCCTGTTACTTTATTAGATGCCCCTTTAGACAACATTCCCTCATTGACTCTATTATCATGAAGTGAATCTATAATATTAAAATATCCCATGTTTAACCTCTATTATTAAATAATATAAAAATCTATATTAACAACACCATTACTATCAGGATAACAAGCTAATTCATTGCTAGATTTAATAGAATCTTTTATTTCATTAAATCTATCTGAGTCTGTTACCTTAGCTAAGAAAGAACCTATCCAATCCTCACCACCAGCAGAACTTGCTATGTGTACACCCTCAACATCTAAACACAAACTCATTCTGCTATCCACAAAATACTTATTAAATTCTTTTGTCCCATACAATTTAAACCATTTAGTAAAGAATGTATGTACACAAGAATTAACATTAAGGCATGCAGAATTTGATGCAATATCAAACATGACATCTGCTAAAAGATAAAGCCTTGACTTAGGAGATTCAGCAATATCTTTAAACCCTTTATATGTACTAGGTAGTTTTGATGCCACACTCACCAGCTCTTTCAATGCAGTAGATTCATCAAATAATGTATTAATTAACAATGCCCTCGGTATTGGTAAATCTAAAAACACCACTAAGATATTTGAACCACCACAATCTTGAAATAATACATTACCTACTTTCTTTGATGCTATCGCCTTACTATTTAGTATCTTAATGACAACGTCTTTATGAGCCGTAGGACTAAACCAATTCCCATCTGTAGAGTTCTTTGTACTAAAACTATTAGGTAATTTTTGATTCTTTACTATACTAGAAAAGACATCATTTGATGTACTTAACTTAGATAACATTCCCTCTGATAAGTTATCAATTATACTATTCCGTATACTCATATATCACCTAATTACACAAATAACTATGTATAGTAATATAATCATCTTTATCCAGAGCATTGAACATACCACTAATCACACCCATGTTTTTATATCTCTCAACTGCATTTGTTAATATCTTAAACGTATCTCTATCAACAGGTTCTTTTGTTTTAATCTTTACATTAAGACTGCAGTTATAACCACGTTTATATAATTTAACAGTACCTATTACACTATACTCATATAGTACTTCTTCTACTTCAAAAGGAATTGCATTCGTTTCAATATATTTATCTAATGCAGATAAAGCATCACGTACATACCCATTTGATAAATCTTCTACTGCAGATTTGATGCTCATGAACTTCTTCTCACGTAATGAGTATAGACATACACCTACTAACTTAGTACCTTTTAAGATACGCAAGTCTCCCCTATCAGCCATGTTATCATAGAACACACGTGCATCCTCAGTCGATTTAAACTTATACACATATCCCTCATGATACATAATATCACCTGCATCTTTATATGCGAATACTACATATGTATCAAATATACTATAATATTGATTATATCCTTCTTTAATATTAAAGTTAGCACCATCTATGACTTTAGCACTAACCCTATCATTCTTTACATCACTATACATAGATACTTCATACTTAGGAGTCACACTAAGTATTGATTTTTTATTCTTAGCAGTTGTGAGCATCCCCTCATCAATACGTAATGACTCAAGGATACTATTCACACGTTCTTGAATCGTAGCCACTTTAAACCTCCACCATATCAAAATAGCACACTCTAACTATATAGAATGTGCTATAACCCTAATTACTATTATATATTATATATTATACATAATCACTATTTACTTATAGTAAGACTATATTGATTAGATTGTATGACTTCTTCCTTAAAGCTAAGACTCAATAACTTAGTTGATATATATGCCCTAGTGACATCATCAACATTCATTGTACCTAAGTCTGTCTCTAGTATATTATCAAGTATAAACCCTATAATATTATTATAAGACAAAACTTTACGTAAGTCTACACAATAATACAACGTGTCACCATCTTCTACCCATGTGAATGCAGTCTTTGGTATAACTATCTTTAGACTCAAATAATTATTATATATCGACTTATTGAAAGCGAACCAACTCAATGTACATAGATGACGTACATCACCAACTAACATAATTTCTTTAAAGAATTGCATCTGCTTTTCTATCTTCTTTAATATCGCTTTGTTATCTCGTAATACACCCATAATCTCCCACTAATAATAATCAGATATAGCACCACCTATATCTATCTTATACGCTTCTAATATCCGATTACGTAATTTCTTAAATTCTTTCCTATGACCTTTAAAGTGACATTCTACAGTCGCATGTGCTAATTCATGATAGATAGTATTAATTGCTAACTGATTACTCGTAATTTGATGTGTCCCATAATCATATACATGTCTATTATGATTCGACACACTAAACTCTATTAAACACGTATCGTCATGATACCAATATGTAATCCCTAGTAATTTCTTACTACGACCTCTGTATGCATTGATTAATAATGTAGTTTTAAAGCTATATCCTAAATCCTCTATGTCTTGAATAGCCTGTAGAAATATATCTTTATACTCCATCATATAATCATCGAGATATAAAGTACTCACAATTTATTACCTTCTATATATCATTATAATACACGATAATTAAACAACCTATCCATGTTATGAATCACATCGACATCGATATGCCCAGAAAAAACAAACGAGAAACCACCAATACAATCTAATGTTTTATATTTAGCAACAGCTTTATCTACATCATCAAGCATATAATCAAATGTATAACCATTTGTATCTTTCTTTTTAGGATTTAAGATATAACGTTCATTATAATGAGATGCACGACTCATATATATCATATTCTTTTTAGTATCAATGCAACATATACTAATTGTATCCTTTGTCATATCCACTGACTTATTACTATTTGGTGTTAACCCTTTTAAACACTTAGTGTACTTATTTATCATGACAGGTAAATGCTTTTCTAATACTTCTTTATATGTCTTATATAATACACTACCACTATCTAATAAATCTGCTTTTAAATCAGACATAGTAGTAAATGTATAACCAAACACTTTTGATAGAAAACTTTTTAATTCATTTAGATTGTAATCGTCTTCATACCATGTCGCTTTATCATCTAATGTCTTAATAGTTAACTTTAACAAATACACTAGAATCTCATCCACAGTAGAAACCTTTTTACCATTTACTAAGTAATATACAATAGTATCTGTTTTGATAATATCTTTCATATCAGCATAAATAAAAATATGACCTTTATTATCTTCCTTCTCATGTAATGTATCAATACTATATACAGGTGTTAATTCAACAGTACCAAACCAACCACAATCTAATGAAAGATACAACCTATTCGTGTTATAAGGTACTACATCTGTACTCTTAGCTAATAACGCTTTCTTTAATTGAGTAATGATACCTTTATAATCACGTAACAAAGTCCCTTCATGAATCCTTGTATTAGCTAATGACTCTATAATTGTACTATAATTTGACATTGATTATTTTCCCTTTATTTGATTTAATAACACACTCTCTTGTATTGTATACCTATCTGTACTATTAATATCCAATACTTCAAAAGAACTACCTTCATTAGAAATGACATACACACTACTACCATCTTCTAATGTATACGTATTCCCTACTAATTGATATGACTCATCCAACTCTTCTACCATAGCATCGATGTAATCGTCGATATCATCGTCTAACCCATCGTCATCTGCATCACGTACATCCCAAGAATACTCACATTCAGTACAAAAATAAGATTCACCATTATTATGAATGTTAATTAATGTACTCCCACACTCAGGACATTTAATAGCTTTACCATCTCGTAAAGCTTCTAACTCCTCAGGACTTAACTTCTTCAAATCTGTATCTTCTGTACCCATATCATCTTCCTCTTGATTAGAAGTATCGTCTACAACCTCTTCTGTTTCAGTTGTATCTTCTTCCTTACCCTCAGAAATATTATACCTAGTATCATCAATAGTATCTATACTACCACTGTTAGTACTATTGGTAAATACAATCTTCATTTACTATCCCCTATTATACAATTATCTATATATGAAAATACTGTACTGTACAATTATACAACTATACAGTACAGTATCATGTTTATATTATTTTTTATGACGTGTTATCTTTTTACTTTGTAATACTTTCTCTACGACTACATCATCAAAGCTAATAGCATTAATTTTCTTCTTATTAGTATCCAAAGAACCAACACCTCTACCATCTGTACTAGGAATTGAACCGCTAGGTGTTGATACACCACCTACATCTGTTCCCTCATCTGAATCTTCTACGTCTTCTGTATCAGTATCACTACCTTCTACAGAATCCTCTTTAGTATATTCATTATCTACTGCATCAATAGGAACTGCTTTACCCTCTGCAATGACTTTATAGCCACAACCCTCATTAATCTCAGTCGCATATAACCTAAATACATTTTCAAGTGTCGCTACTTCAATGTCATCTGAAAACTTTTCAATATCGTCTTCATCTGTTACAGTATATTGTACATAATAAGAACCATCATTATCAGTTGCACTTGATACCTCATAATACTTAGGTACTTTTAATGACAAGTCCTTAACCATAGTATCTAAATCTTGATATACCCCATCATTATCTGTAATAGAGAATATACAAGATACAATGTTGCCACTATTAGTAACTACAAGACTCTCTACTTTATACTCAAGTCTATCATCCAAATTACTAAATGTATCTTTAAGATTATTCTCGATTTGACGATATAATACTTTAAGCCTTGTATCACTCGCATCACGATACTTAGACCATGCATTAATGATAGCATTATTATTCTTTTGAATGAACCCACCTTGATATAATGCATCATCTGTATAACGCTCTAAGTCTTTATATAATGTCTTACAACTAGATACAACAAATGACGGTATAAAGGTATTATCAAAATTACCATGTAGCGATAAATTACCACTAATAATAAATGCATCAATCGTCATATTATTAAATACCCAATCCACTACTATATTAGGATTAGCCTTAGAAGTAATCTTATTTGACCTCATAGAATTAAATGCATTATTACCAAACAATACATCAAATACGTCTTGATTACGAATGATAAGTCCACGTAAACATAAGTCTACTATACCTACATTATCAGTTGCCTTAGTAATCTCTACTTTAGCACTCTTATTGACATACACTAATTCTACTTCAATCCCATTATCAGTCAAATCAGATAAATACCACTCTACTTTACCTAATGAAGTATAAATAATATTATTCTTAGCATTGACAAATGCATTGAAATCTTTCCCTATACTCATAAGAATATACTTAGAAATATATGCATTAAACTTACTATATGATGTCACAACAGCAGGGTCTATAATCTTGACAGTATCTTTATCAAAAGACTTAGTATGATTTAATATCTTAAATACAAACCCTTCTTTTTGTACTTTATCTACAAGTAACTCAAGATGTGTAATAATACCTTCTGTATCAATATCTACAATATAATCACCATTATCACCTAAGAACGGTAATAGCTTATATAACTTAGTACATATAAACGCATTCTTTGTAATTTCATCAAAATCATCAATAGAAATAATTTCTACACCCATACTACTAATGGTCTTATTCTTATAGTTGAAACTACATTGATATTCGACTACACCTTTCTGTAGTTTAGATTGTGTATCATTCCTTGTATACCGTAATACAAACCCATCTTTACCTAATGGAATCTCAAAATCATTTTGATTACCACTAGCCTTAGTCTTCTTAGTATTAGCAGATGCACTCGTATTCACACCACTACCTATAGTGCTACCACTACTAGGTGTCTGTGTTACACTAGATTTAGCTACATTACTATTAGTACTATTCCCTAATAAACTAGATACATTATTATACGCTACTTTATCATCATTATTACGCATATAAGGCTTCTTAATTTGATTAATCATATCAGAGTTAGCTAATATATAGCTTTGATTATCCTTACTAAATTGACTATTAGAACGTGTTACCTCTACTGATGCTTTATACCCATCTGCATCATCTACCAAATGTTTAGCACTATCTGCCCTCATGAATTTAATCTCAAAATCATCCATGAATCGATTAAACTTACCAGCAGTACTAAATACAGTATTAGGAATGAATAACTCACCTTTATACAACCTATCTAGTAATCGATTATCTACTTTAATACCATAAGACTTAACCAATTTAGTGATATCACCACCAAATGACTTTTTAGCCGTGTCATATAACTTCTCTATATTAGGTACTACATACCCTTCATCTAATGCTTCATACCTATCTTGAATATTAGACCATACAGATTGTTTACTATTTAACAATACATCAAAGTCATCTCGTAAAAACTTAATGAAATCAATACAATGATTACATACTATATGACCATCTATCTCATATGTAGATTTAGAATGTGTATGACATATATCACATGTCTTAGTATCTACATCGTCATACATAGCATTCGCTAGTGATTCGTTAATATATTTACGAATCTCCCTATCCTTAAATAATTCTTCCATACTACCTCGTATCTACCTCGTTTGTTTATAATTTTTAATATATTATCTATATCATTACATAAACTATTATATACTGTATATTTTCACATTACATAACATTACTAAACCTTACATACTGATAACTATGTAAATTTACGCAATATTACGTAATCTTACTAAATCTTACATAATGTAATGAAATGTAACAGTACGTCCTAATATACCTATACTTTTATATATTAGATATACCCTATAGTATACCTATAAAATATACCCATTCTTATAAAGAACCTCATTAGCATTACGAGTCTTATCATATGGATACCACTTAACTTTAAACTGTGCATTTTGTAAACTATTCACATCTAAAGGATTCACAGCCTGTGCAGTATTTGATGCAGTCCTCCATAAAGATAAACCATCACCATACATATAATATCGATAGCTACGCTCACTCATATAATAAGAAGTAATATCTAAATCTATATTATACCTAACAGGACCAACACTAGCTGTCTCACTATTAAATACAGCCATAGTACTACTAGGTATAATAAAATTCTGTGTCCCTATTCCAGTATCAGGAGTCTTCCATATAACATCATTAACTGCTATAGCTGATGCTCTATCACGTAATAACCCTCTTGCTATATTATTATAGTTATACCCATACATACGTTCAGACACTGCATCACTACTACTTAATGCCTTTGCTTGATTAGTAATATAAAAACTAAAATCAAAAGGAGAATTAGCACCCCTCGCTGCTACTACATACCATTGAGGATTCGTATTCTTATTATTTAATAATGACAAATCATACATGTTAATAGGTAAAAAACTACAGAAAGAATATTTATCACTCTGTCTATTATTATTCGCTATCCATATATGCATCTTCAATACTAACATAAAACTTGAATACGTATCATTCGCAAAAAAATCAGTATTATAATCATTAAGTGCGAATGTAGTATTCCTAGCAAAATTATTACTAAACTTAAATGGTGAACCATATATAGGTAACGAATCCCAAAATCTCGGTAACTCATTTAAAGAACCTAAAGACCTAACACCTACTGCAGTATATACAATACCATCCGAATCACGATATTTAAGAGTCCCCCTATCAAGTTTAATATTCTTCTTGTTAATAAATGTCTTATTATCTACATACATAGAAAATGGCATCTCTACAATAGCTTCATTAATCTCTTTAAAGTTATCAAGATTTGACATCTTTTCATTGATAGCAGAAAATACACCTCGATACCCATTTGTCCCCTTACAACATAAAAAACGACTATGAATATTAAGATTACTAGCAGTCTCTTTTATATCATTATAATTAGCTTGAAGATGTCGAAGTCCTCCATTATTAGGATGCACTAGAGGAGCATCCTTCTTAAAATCATCTGAAAAATCTGAACCCTTCTTTGGAGCCTCTATATCATAAACATAAGGACGATAAAACGTAGTATCTTTACCACCATAACTCTTAGGAAACTTTATATGTATTTTACTATTAAACCCTCTATCTTCGCTCATATAAACCCCACTACAAGAAAAAATGCATAGTATATCTCAACTATGCATTATGTAAACTTATATTTTTATTTATCTTCTGTAGTATCAGTATCTGACATAGCCTTGAGAACAGCTGTGTTTTCCATCTCTTTGGACTCTTCCTCACTCGCTAGTTCTTCATTACCTTCATTATCTGTCTTAATAGCCTTAGCTTTTTCTAGTAACTGTTGTTTACGTTTTTCCAACGCAGTATTAATCTCTTCTTCTGTGAGAATACCTTTTTCTACCAACAATTCTTCAATAACAGCATGTGCAATTTGGAATGGAAATACTTGTTGAGCATACATAGTATTAATATCTTCCATTAAATAATGATTTGTCTCATTCATACGTTCAAAGATTTGTTCCATGACTTCAACAAACTCTTTACGTTTAATATGTTGATTTAACTCTTTTTTACCTTTGTCAGCAAAAGCTACTACTTTTTTCTCTTGTTTTGTATCTTTATTTGTTTCTACCATCCAAGTATACTACCCTTCTTTAATTCCTGTATTGTATCTGTATAATAAGTCTTACGTTTATTATATTCATCATAATTAGATATAAATTCTTCTAACATACCTACGTCTTTATCAGAACCATAAGGCATTAACCTTTGTACAATCGTATTATCTTTCTTCAATCGATGTAATGCTTTATCATAACCAATATGACCAGCATTATCATTATCAAATGCAACAATGAACTTATTAGATAAAGATAATAAAATCTCTGCTTGTAATGCATTTACATTTGAAGTCTGCATTGATAATACATTAGGATATACAGAACGCAACACATCTGCATCATATAAACCCTCTACAACAATTATCCAATCACCATAAGTAAAATTAGAATCCATCATATCAAAACCATACATAGATTGTAACGCACTATAATCAATAAACTCTTTTTCTGATATACCCCTAAATACACAAGAAATAGGTTTATTGTTAAGTGTATTAAATATAACTAATACAGCACCACCCATACTCTTGATAAAGTTATGATGAAAAGGAGTCAAAGATTTACGCAACCCTAATCTATCTATATCACTATACTTAAATAGTCGATAATTTTTATATGAATAATGTCTAGCTAATTGAACATACTTACTAGCATCTAGTATCGAATCAGCACGTAAATCACAAATACTAGGTAACTCATCATATAGAACTTCTAATACCTCTAATTTAGAAAGATACCTCTCATTATTAGAGTTATAAGCTACACTCTTTTTACTCTCTAGTATGCTATCTACGTCTATAATCTTCATAAGCTACCACCAGAACCTAAACCAAATCAGTATTGATAACACATATCAATAATTAACTACCAATACATCACCTAATATGCAATCATCTACAAATAAACCACGTTTCCTAAGAGAAGTTGCACTATTTCTATATAAAATCCCATCACGTTTAACATGACTACGATAAGAACCATTCTTACCACAAACATATTCAGTAATCCCATGAGATTTGAATGTTTCATCAAACTTTAAACTACCACTAAAAGCATCATAATATCCATCACGTTTAGGGTTATCACTTAAAAATAAACTATTACTGTAGAAATAACCACATACAATCTTCTGTACAGGCTGTGCAATAGTCCTATCATATTTATCACACATATACCTAAACGCATCTACACAATCATTTGTATGCTTGACATCAAACGTATTATCTAACCCAAAAGCATAATCACTAGGGTCTGTAATATTAAAGTTATCAAGATTTATACGTTCCTTAAATAATCTAGTAAATCTATTACGGTTATCTTTCTTTGTTATCTCTTGTAAAGAAATTGGCTCACCTCGATACAATGTGTAATCATACCATGTATCAATACCAAATAACCATACAATAGAAGTGATAATAGGATTCCTCGGTAGATACAGATTATGATTCTTAAATATAGTATCTATCTCATAAAAGCGACCAACTTTATCTATTACACTTGCATTGCCATAGTAATCAGTATTAGCAACATTAAACCGTACAACAGTTTTTAAATCCCTTAATTGAAATTGCTTCTGAATATATTCAACAAAAGAAATTAATTTCTCATAGTTATCATAGATACCACCATTAAAGATAAGATAATCAATATCCCCACACTGCTCAACTATCTGCAGAAAAATGCTATGATAATAGTCAGATAGGTTTTCTGATGCCCCATATGTAGATGCTAATCTATTAATATGAATATCACTAATATAAGCTACTTTCATAGAAAAAACACCCCTATTCAAATAGCTTATGAACTAAAGCTACCTCATCTGACAAAGTACAATTCTCAGTATTAATTAATAAATCAAAAGCATTGAAATCCATGTACATATAATCCTGACTATCAGATAAAATCCTACGACAAGCTTCTAATACATTTACTTCTTTTCTATCCCTAAGACGAGATAGCATTCGAGTTAAGCTAGTATAAGCAGTATTATACAAATACACACCTACTACCCTATCACCATATCTCTCACGTAATTTATCGTATTGTGTATTTGTACCACACAATACATACACTTTATCATTATCAGTAGGAATCTCACCTACACCATAGTATTTTGTAGCACCCTCAGCAGAACTATAATGCTCTACAATACAAAATTCATTCGCTACTACTCGTTTAGCAAAATCTTCCATACTGCAGAAATGATATTCTACACCATCTACTTCGCTATCACGCATAGGTCTAGTAGTCGTTAACACAAACCTTTCAAATTCATTTGGATATTGTTGTAATAAACTACTCATTACACTATCTTTACCAGTACCACCCTTGCCACACAAGAATAGTATCTTACCTTTTACCAACTAACCATCACCACCTATAACCTAAAACTTGACATTAAATACTCCAATAAATTTATCTTTATGCTTAGTATAGTAATTCATCCGCACCCCTCCGAATACTAGAAATAATATCATATTCAGACACAGGCTTATACCCATTAACAAATGAACTTAGATTTAATCCACTGCCAAATAATCTTTGATAATTACCAATTCCACTTGCTAATGTAAACATCTTTGACATAGTAGCATTTTCATAATCTACACAAAGTCGAACTATTTCATTTGTACATAAAGTAACTTCTAATGTATCCCTAAATAAGACTTGTACATTAAATTCATTCTTACAATATGTTTGATACATATCTTTATCAAGAATAGCATCCCTTTTTGTAGAAACAGATGATACATATTGATTGAATATATCTAAATCAGATTTTCCTAACAATACAATCTTGTTACCATTTAAAGTGCTTAATAAAGATAAATCACCAGCACCACCTACAATATAGACTTCATCGTCATCTGTAATGAATGTATTCCATACAGTAAATAAGAAATGATTATGTACTGAAGAATCTATCCCAGAAATTTTATTAACTCCATCCTTACTTAGGAATAAGTCAGAAATAAAATACTTCATACCATCACCTACTCAGAGCATAACAAAGCATCTACTTTACCAAAACATTTAGTGATAATATACATACAATCACCTTTATAATTGTATGGTACAATGACTACTTTATCAACTGCATTTACACTTTCTAAAGCCTTTAACAAAGAATTTAAAGCCTTAGGGTTAATCATAAATGAAGTCCCTTCTTTATATGTACTATCATCTAAAATCATAGACAATGCTTTCTTTGTATCATATTTAATATTATGAGTCTCTATATCAATATATGAAATCTCCACTTTATTTAGAACCATCTATATCACCAAACCTATTTACCAGTACTACCACAACCACCACTACGAGTAGCATTCAGTACGTTATCATTATCCGCTTTTAAGAACTTAGAGAATACACCTTGACATATCCTATCACCTTTTTCAATAGTTACGTCAAAAGGATAGAAATTATAAAAAGCTACACCAATATTACCTTCATTATCTAAATTATCATAAAAATCTTTATCCACAACACCCACGGAATTTGATAGAATCAATCCCTTTTTAATCGGACTAGAAGAACGATTATAGATATAAAGTACTTCATCATCCAACATATAAGCCTTAATATAAGTTTTTATCATTGTAGGTTTAATGACTTCTTTATATCCTTTAAAAGAAAAATGTAACAAAGAATGTAATAAATATTTTCCTACTTGTTTCCATAAAGATGGAATCACTACATCATAAGGAGCATAAAAATCATAACCGGCGCTATGTGTAGTACTTCTAGTTGGTAATTTACAATCAAACTCTACACCACTAGAACAGATTTTAAAACCTCTTCCACTACTACTGCTTACCAGTTTAGTAGAGATACTACCACTTAATAGACTTAACCTCAAACCAAAACCCAACCTTTCCTATAATAAATACATAATTAAAGTTACGTAGTGAATTATTTGGTCTTCTACATAGGTAATCACTCCGTATCTAGCTTTTAAATTATCTACAATAAGATGCATACCAAATAAGATTAGCAGATTTAGTGATAACCCAAAAACTAAATAAAAAGGTACACAGTACAAGAAACTATGCACAAACAGATGATAATAATTTTTACCCTTAGTAGTAGCTATGAATTCACCCTGTAATACATAATCCCCTAATAAATGGCAACCTATTAATTTTAATATTAATTCAACCAAAATTTCACCACCTAACAAAAAATACACTAATATATAGTTTATTATACTACATCTTAGTGTATTTATCTACTTTACAATATTAATTTTACAATACCAATTCAGATGAATCTTCAAAGATTAATGTAACAAAATCATGCTCAAAGTTACCACACTCATCACCACTAATCTCACACTTAATTGATTTAATAACCATACCATCGTTATAATACGCAGTGAAGAGATTAACATAAGATTCTAAAAGTTCAAATGATAGAGATTTAATATCATTAGCATTAATAATGATAGAACATTCTTTATTGCTTACTGTATCATAAACAAATAGAGATGTGCTATACACATAATGTACATTATTACGATAGTTAATTAATTCATCGTATAACTCTTTAAGGTCATTAAAAATCTTTGAAGAATGAAAACAAGTACTCTCATCATCTAAAGCAAAATATAATAACATAATTTAATCCCCCAAAATCATTTAGTTATCACTACGTGCTTCAATGCGACTATTTAATTTATCCTTATATGTTTCTACATCAACATACAACTTATCAATAAAGCTATCAGGAACAGTCGTACTATCTTCCAACACAGCCTGTAATAAATCCATATCAATGTTATTCTTTAAGTCCTTCATAGCTTTATAGGAATTATTCTTTTCCTCACCTAAACCCAAAGCACCACTATGTAATACTGTAGAAGTATTTAAGAATACACCATATACTTTATACAAAAGAACGACTATCTCACTAATAGCAAGACTAATTTGTACTACTTTAGTCGCAACTTCTTTAGTCTTTTCTAAATCGTTACCAATTTTAACAAAGTTATCCTCAGTGCTATTAATAGCCACCAACATTAAGTCAAAATAATGTAAAATCTTATTAATTAAACCTATTACCATGTAAACCTCACCTTAAATATCATTAGGATTGTAGAAAAAATATTCATCCCAAAACTCTTTATTCTCTTTACGATGCTCGTAATTATTTTCACGTCTAAGCTGTGATTCCATCTCTAAAATCCTAACATCACTAAACCAACCCTGTAATAAAACAAAAGCACTCATCAAACCTAGAATACAATTATCATTACTAATAGTAACGTCTGAACGATATAACATTTCATTCAATGTAGTAACTAATAATTGTAGAATATATGGTCTTTCTCGTAAAGCATCTAAAAAAGTACCAAAATACAAATTGCCATCTCGATAATCAAATCGAACATTATTGACAATAAACGAAATCTTATGTTTTTCTTTTTTAGTTACGATGACAACCATACCATGTAAATCGCTCACACGCTTATAATCAATATCCTCAACTAATGAATCCAAAAATGCTTCAGCATATTTACCAAAAATAGAAAATGTATCTACATACGTCATAATAGAATAATCTCTTTGTAGCTTAACCATAATATAATCTCCTTCTATATATTATTCATATTGGTATAATACAATACTATTGTATAATAAAGACTTTTGAACGTCAATTACTCGTTGATTAGGTGAACCCCTAAATTTAAGAGTGATATCCCTATGTGCTAATTCAAACTTTCCATCAATTAACACATCCACATACTGCAGTAACTCACGAGTATCATCTCTACTAATTAATTCTTCAAAAGTGTAACCACTCCATAGGTATATTTTTGAGAATTTTGCCTCTGTATGAACTTTTTTGAGTAGAGGTAATACAATATTCACGTTGCTAGGTAGACAAGGCTCTCCACCTAAAATACTTAAATTTCTTTGTATTCCATTCTTTGATAATAGATTAATAATATCATCTATGTATGTATTAGGTAATTCTAAACCACCTTTAATATCCCATGTATCAGGATTATGGCACCCAGCACAAAAATGTTCGCACCCTTGAACCCAAAAGGAAACACATACACCCTCACCATCTACTATATCATTTTCCTTAATTCCTGCATACCTCAATAATATTACCCCTCTTTCTCAACATACTACCTCTTTTATAAAGAAGAATATAAGTCCTATCTTGACTAATAGTAGGAAATATAACAGGAATACCAATAACAGAATCTGAACTAGAATAATCTTTAAGAACATCATCAAAAATCTGTCGTAACTCTTCATCTGACATAGTATCTAGTCTATCTAGAAACCTTTCTTTATATTGCTCAATATCCATAATAAATCAATCTCCCACAAATATTTGAACTACATCTTCATATGAAACCTTGCCATTAGAAACATCTAAGGACAACTTATAAAAATCTACATAAAAACGACTGAGTATTTTATATCCATACATATAAAAAAGAACTAACAAAACAGCAGTAGCTGTCCTTTTATTGCCATCAAGAAATACTTGATTCGTAACAAGCATATAATAGGTTCGACATATCTTATCCAAAACTGTAGGATATAATTCAATACCACCATAAGTCTGATACACACCTTTAATAATTGAAGATAACAAACCCTTATCTCTTATACCAAGAACTCCACCATAGGTACTGACTAAACTATCATGAATGCATATAACATCATGTACACTTAGCATACTATTCCTCTCTTGCCATTCTTTTAAAATCTTCATCAAACTCAGTCATAACTTTACGTAAAATGTTGTGCTTTTTAATACTAAGACCATCAACAATCCGTATATGACTATACTTTTTGCTTTCTTGTATATCAGAAATATCTTTTACATCCATACCTTTATACCCTATTCACCTTTAATAATAACCACAGCACTTTGTGCTAAATCTAAGTCATTATCAATAACCATCTGTGCTACAAACTGTAAAGTACTATATGTATAACAAGCATTTTTAGCTTGAATACTAAAAGATTCAATCCCATTTACAGTATCAGTAATCTTAACATCAATACCTACTAAGTCTGCAGTCTCTTTACCATCATATTCAAAGACATAATCTGCATTATATTCAATGCCGTCATCATTCTGTTTACAAGAAATAACAATAGCACCATCCATAATTACTATAGTGCATTTACCACCAAACAAGTATATAGAATATCGTTTTAATAAATTTTGAATAAAATCATTGCTAACCATATCTACACACCTTCCTTAAATCTAAAAGTATATGTTGTACACTCAATAACTAATTCAAAATCTTCTAAACCATACTCTTCTTGTACTTCTTTATAAGCTTCTTTAGCTTCTTCTTTAGTAGCATAAACACCTAACAAAGGAGAACTAAATACATCTGATGTAGTGATTAATACATACACTTCTTTTTCAATATTGCCCATAACGTAAACCACCCTTTTAAACAAAAATATACTTTAGGTATAAGTCCAATACCTACACCTAAAGTATACCAAAATTTACACTACTTTACAATAGTTTATTCTTTTAATCTAAATGCAATACCCTATCTTTAATCTCAGCAGTACGACCTTGATTAAAGAAATTAGTACCCAGATATCCGCATGTACGTCGACAGACGTTCATTGTATCTTGATTTGTATTCCCACAATTAGGACATTCCCAATACAATGAACCTTCCTCACCTTTAATCTGAATCTCTCCACTAAACCCACACTCTTGACAATAATCAGATTTAGTATTTAACTCAGCATACATGATTGTATTATAAATGTATTTAATAATCTCTAATACAGCTTTGATATTATTTTGCATATTAGGTATTTCTACATAACTTATACAACCACCAGGACTTAACGCTTGATACTCACTCTCTAATTTAAGTTTTGTGAAAGCATCAATTTCCTCACGTACACATGTATGATAGCTATTCGTAATATAGTCATGGTCAGTTACATCTTTAATGATACCAAATCGTTGTTTTAAACATTTAGCAAATTTATACGTAGTGGACTCAATTGGACTTCCATATAAACTATATCCAATGTTTTCTTCTTGTTTCCAACGATTACAAATATCATTCAATCGTTGCATAATAGCTTTACCAATTTTCATACCTTCCTCAGTAGTATGACTTTTACCAATCAATGCCATTACACACTCATACAAACCAGCATACCCTAAACTAGCAGTAGCATACCCATTATGTACTAAACTATATAAAGTCTCACCCTTATTAAGTCTAGCTAATGCCCCATGTTGCCATAAAATAGGTGCTACATCACTTGTTGTATTCTCTAACCTATGAATACGTACTTGTAACCCCTTATGACATAACTCACACCGCTCTTCTAATACACCATAAAAATGAGCCATAATAGAATCTATATCAGAGATATTATTAGCTTTACAATCTTGTACTGTCGTTAACGCTACATCTACTAAGTTAACAGTTGCAACGCCCAAATTGAACCTGCCCCAGTATTTACGCTTTCCATCATAATCTAAAGCCTTAGATAAATTAGCGAATTCATCCGTGAAATCATCAACTGACAAGAAACTACGACAGCCCATTGAACTATAAACATCACCGTCTTTTAGTTCTTTCATTTTCTTTTCTGAAATATAATCAGGCACTAACCTCTTAGCACTACACTTAGCACTTAATTCTGTTAAATACCAATATTGACTATCTTCATGTATATTATCTTCTTCTAATACATAAATCAGCTTAGGAAATGCAGGACTAATGTATATCCCCTTTTCATTTTTAAAACCTTGTATACGCTGTTTTAACATCTCTTCAATTAACAACGCTAACTCAGCTTTATACTCGTCCTCACCACCTAAATACATGAATACAGTCAGGAACGGACTCTGTCCGTTACTATTTGTAAACGAATTTATCTGATAGTTAAATGTCTGTATAGCATCTTCTATTTCCTTAGCTAAATCACGTTTAGCATACTCTACTACCTTAACATCATCTAAACCCCAATTACGATATTTATTTACATACCAATTAAAACTATCCCTTACAAATGGTGCTAAGTGACCTAGGTTAATACTAGCACCCCCATAAGTTAAGCTAGTGACTGCCAAAACTACTTGGCTCGCTATAGTAGATGCTGTTAACAACCTCTTAGGTTTATCTATCCTTACACTATTTACTACCGTACCGTTTTGTAATATATCATTTAAGTTAATTAATTCACAATTAGTTCGATATTCAGCGATATAGTCCATATCATGTTGATGGATGAGTCCTTTATTATGTGCGTCTACTACGTCCTTAGGTAATAGCTTACGCTTACCTATATCTGTGCTTACTATACCAGCTATATAATCCCTTAACGTAGTATTTAGTTTTACATCTTTATTACTATTCTCTGTATTCCAATACTCACTATCACCACTTAGTAATTCTTGTAATTCATCATCAATTAAATTACCACGCTCTTGGTTGCGTTTATCACGATACAAGATATACGCTTTAGCGACATCGTTATACTTACTATCTAATAACGTATTCTCTACGATATCTTGTATATCTTCTACGCCCAATACTGCATCATCTAATACTTCATATTCATCTAACACAGCATTAATAGCATCATTACATACCGTGATATACTCACTATCAATACTATCATGTAAACTACTATACGCACTTAGCATAGCATTGAATACTTTACCACTATCAAATACTACTAAACGCCCATCACGTTTTAAGACCATATTATCTTGTTGTACCGTATCTTGTATCTCTTCCAATTATACCCCCATATACCACATATAATACACAACATCATGTAGAAATATCTATCATTTTCTACTAGGTTCTACTATATATAGTGATATACAACCAATCAAACATACAAACGTATACTATATTTGTATAGTATTATTATGTAATGTTAAGTATGATTAATACTTGTTAATTATTATAAATCTTTGTTAAGTATGATTAGAAATAACTAGTCTTGACTCTTAGTCCCTTCGATTTGATACATCCACTATACTATGTACACCTACCTCTTTAGCTAATTCAGACATTACTTCTAATACACCATTCCGTGTCTCTACATCACGATACACAGTCTTATCATCAACTATATCTAACTCATACTGCATCCTACCATAGCTATAATACTCTACTGTATACCTTACTATCTCTATACCATTATCTTCATCATATACACCCTTACGACCATCCAATAACCCTTGACTTAATCGTAACTGTATAATACACACATCCCACTCACGATACGTCTTATCACCATATTCGACATCGCCTACACAATGACGACAATAAACATTGACTATATCTCCACCTACTGTAATAGTTACATCGCCATAAATAACATTTCCTAATTTATCTTTTACTAATTCTACTATATCCATTATATCGACTCCTAAGATACCACACGAATAGCTATATTCTTTATACCCACTAAATAGTAACTATCACTCAACTTACCCAATACTTCCATTACCTTACCATGATTTAATTCGTTACCATCACTATCCCTCAACCCTATAGCTACTTCTTCAACCCTCTCACTTAATTCATATTCATTTGATTCACTGACTTTTAAATAGCTATTCTTCGTGAATTGTACCCTAGATATAGAACCTAACTTAACACCATCATACCCTACCACTACTAACCCCTTACATTGTAATTGATACCCTGTCTTCTTGATACTGACATGACTATACATCTCTATCCTATCACCATATACCCATATCCCTACATCACCAAAGAGTATCTTCTCATACTTAGCTACTATTCTCCCTAATAAGTCTTTTAATTCCTTATTATACAACGCAGTATCTATATCCTCTATAGCTGTTTGTACCACACTATGTAATGCAGTGTTGATATCTTCTGTATTCATTACCTAATCCCCTTTTTATTTAATGTAATTCTTTAATCATTCGTATCATACCAATCATCACTTGACACGTTGCTCCTAGTATAGATACTGATTACTTGATACCCATGTGTTGCATAAAATTCCCCATCTGTAGCACTATCTGCAATTTCTTTATTACTATGTATCTCACATAACAACATATCTTTTACACTAGACATATACCACAACAAACCTAACCTCTTACCTACATTCTCACACACACTATCACTACGCTTTGTATCTAATACAAATGTTACTCCTTCACTACGATATACTTCTGTAGTGTATCCTATCTCATATAATCCAATACCATTTTCAGCTAAATCTTCTAACAAATATTCAGTAGCATCACTCTTCATTAAATCACTATGTGTATCTATTAATAACACACCCTTTACCTCTTTTAGGTATGTGACACCATCTATCTCTCCCCTATCTGTTTTAATACATTTTACCTTTATGATATCTGACCCTACTTCTACATACACATTTCCAAATATAACCCTCTCTAATCTCCCTAACAACTTTTCAATCCGTCCCCTCAATTTACCCTCTACTCTATCTAACATAATTCAACCACCCTTTCTTTACTCAATTCACTATTCACTATTTACAAATTACTTTATTCTATTGTCTTCTATCGTGTCTTCTTTTTGTCTACGTTTAGTCTTTTCATAGTGTCACTTCATCTCTTACCATCTCTATTAATTAATTAGCTATCCTCGCATCTATAGTAACACTTCTAACCTATATTACTAACCTAATTAATTAACACAGTTACTCTCTTGTACAGCTTTTCCATTCCTATACTCTACCCTCTCTTACATACAATCACACATATTATCTCTTCCTTCTCTATATGCCACTATTCCACATCGTATGTAATCCAATCTAATATAATTAAATTTATTTCACTAATCCACTCAGCTGAATCCATTCCCATGAATCCATCCCTATGAACTCAATGAACTCTAATCAATGAAATCCATTTAATGAAATCCATTTAATGAAAT
>ERZ1036431.454-NODE-454-length-26285-cov-7.231186_pt1 | contig 26285 bp, 26 predicted proteins | sample MGYA00514222_ERZ1036431 | MGnify/ENA primary metagenome ERZ1036431 (study PRJEB33795, sample SAMN09464926) | human gut metagenome | host: Homo sapiens | place: USA: Stanford, California | collected 2016-08 | study: EMG produced TPA metagenomics assembly of the... | reverse complement strand
GTTTATATCATCTATACAGATGGGGAGACGATGCAGTTGATGAAATAAGAGGCAGTTACAGAGGTTCGGCGAGCGACTCTGACAGAAGTAAAAATAAAATTGTAAGAATAGTACTTTCTATAAGAGATTTTCGGGAAGCAGTGTCATGTAACCGGCATAGATATTCTGGTTCTACAGTAATGTTTATATTTTTTTGCGAAGCAGTTTTATTTGCTCTTTTTGCTGCGCTCGGCTGTTATCTATTTTTGTTCTGAACAGCTATAACTGAAAAAGCATAAATAAAAATGTACCAGTCACTGGTACAAAGGAGGATGTAAATATTATGAACGAAAACAAAGACAAGATTTATGATGATGCAGACAGTAGAAAAAAGATATACTGTTTAAACCTGAAGGACATAGTGAAAAGACGATGATTGATAGAGCAGAGTTTGAAAAGTGGGCTAAAGAAAATGGAAAAATTATTATTGATCCCCAGGATAAATTTATGAATACGATGAAAATAATTGAACTTATGAAAGAAAAAAATATAACAGTATATAAATTATCAAAAATGATAAATTATGATCGCACAAATCTAAAAAAAATATTAAATGGAGAAATAAAAGAGCCAACAATATCTACTGTAATAGCTATTGCGGATGCATTAGAGATAAACATAGATGAGATAGTAATCAGAAATAAGTAAAATGCTTTACAAGGAGGAAGTAAAAATGATTATGATTATTGAAGCGGTTCTGGTCAGTGTTGCCGTGTTGACTTTTATATTTGGAATAACTGGCTTTTCAGTGTTTATGAGTAAGATGGAGGAAGCGGATAATATCAAACAGGGATTAAAAATGCTTGCATTTGCTATACTCAGTCTGTTAAGCTGCTGTGCAGTTATATATGTTTTAATGGAAGTGACTGAAATAATTAGAAAAATAATCTGGTAGAGTTTAAATTGCAAAGGAGACAGTAAAAATGTGCAATACAATAAAGGTAATAAGTTATGAAGAATATGTAAACACTCCCTCGTTGAGAAACGGTTATAACGATACACTTGTAAAGTGTCATCTGTACAATTACGGGTGTATCTTTGTTGAAACAATACTGGGGGTTACAGATGTTATGGAAATTGAAGAAGTTGAATATTTAGATGACGTGATCAAGAGTGAGATAATAAATAATCAGGGTACATACTGAAAGAATTAACCGCTCTGTTATATGAATCTATTGAATTACTTGAGAAATACGAAAAGAAGATCCGGGTTAAGGGATACTTAGTATAAAAATGTACCAGTGACTGGTACAAATGTTAAAGTTGAGGTGACAGGAATGGAAAGAATAGCTGTTGAGCTGTTTAAAGGAAGACATAAATTTGAAGATATAGAAGGATGTATTTTCAATAAAGAGCTTAGAGATGTTAAGAATATGTACTATATGCAAATGTCAATTAAAAAGGCAGTCGATGCATTAATGAAGAGACATGGGATTCGTGAATATAGAGATATTGAACTGGACGTCTATGTAACAGGACTGACAGTGGCGCTTGTAGAAGTGATAAATTTCTGCAGCCTGTATGACATAAAACTGGTACTGTATCATTACGACAAATATACAAAAAACTATTATACTCAGGATGTGTATTTGAAAAGACAGCAGTACGTTTAAACAGATAAAAATTTTGCGAAATAAAAGATTTATTGCAAAAAAACTTTAAAAACCCAAAAAACGGATTTTAATAAGAAAAATATATTAAAAAAATTTCAAAAAAGTTCAAAAAAATAAGCTTGTCAAGGGGTGTAAATTCATTGGTACAAATTTATAAAACAAGAGAAAATTTAGGCAAATAACTAATATAATGATAAAATTTATGAAAATAAGAACCGTTTGGCGGAAACAGTGTCGGAAAGTTGGCGGAAATGGTGTCGGAAAGTTGTCGTTGACGGTGGAGCAAAAAAGTGATAATATGGTATCATACAGAAGTATATAGGAAACAGAGATGTTCCTAAACAGAATATATGAAGTAATGTACCAGTCACTGGTACATTTTTTGTTGTAATTAATCCGCCTGTAAATAAACAGTAGAGAACTCCCCATCTCGGCGGATTGATATATACAGCTAATAATTATTATTTTCTCAAAATTCATAGTATTGAAATCAAATAATATAGAGGTATTAGAGTTTCTATACTGTCTAAGCAGATTGAAAAAAATTAAATAGATATATATAATAAAATTAGGGATAAGGAGAATGAGGTAAAATGAAGGTTATTGAAAAATACTTGGATACAAAAAATAAAAAAATTGCTGCAGGTGTAACTGCAGCGGTTATTATTGCGGCTGTTGGGGGTGGTACTTACTGGGCACTTAGAGATACAGCGCCGGAGCTTTTATTAAAGAACAGTAAGACGATTACTGTTGAATATGGTGAAAAATATGAACCAAAATTTGAAAATCTGGTCAAAACGAATGGGCTTGATAAAGAAGATGTTCATACTCTGCAGCATAACACAAAAATTACTTCGGATTTAAAAAATGAAAAGGTTGAAATCAAGGATGAAGCAGGCAATGTCACAGGTGTAGAAGAAAAAGAATATCCGGCTGTTGGAAAATATACCATTGAGTTAAAATATGACGGGGATACTTTTAAACAGAAGGTAGAGGTAAAAGATACTAAAGCCCCATCCATGACAGTACCTGAAAACATAGAAATCCTGCAGGGAACGGATTTAAATGCTTTTGATTTTAAATCACTGCTGCCAGTTACTGATCTTTCTGAAATAAGTGATTATACATTTGATCTTTCAGGTATAGATGCAAATGTGCCAGGTGAATATACATTAAAAGCGTCTATTCAGGACAAATACGAAAACAAAACTGAAAAAGATGTAAAAGTAACTGTTACTGCACCGCCGGCAGTAGCTTCTGATGAGGTGGTAGTACAGGAAGAAGTTACTAATCCAGATGGGACAAAGAGTATAAAGAATACAGTTAAGAAGAAAACAGATGCCGGAGGGAATAAGGTAGTAAGCAGCGGTTCAGGATCGTCAGGCGGAACAGGTTCTTCTAATTCGTCAGGAACAACAGGAGGAAACAGCGGAACGACTGGAGGAAACACAGGCGGTAGTAATAAGCCTTCAGGTGGAGGGTCAACCGGAGGAAACAGCGGTGGTTCAAGCTCAGGTGGTTCGTCATCAGGCGGAAATACTGGAGGATCAACGGGCGGAAGCACAGGTGGAAATACCGGAGGTGGAAGCAGTGAAAATAAACCGGTTCAACCGCCTAAAACTTATTACAGTTGGGCAAAATGTTCATGTGGGTATTATATTATTATTGAAGGCGATGGGGCTAAGAATAAACTAGTTTCTCAAGGTCATGGTGAATTTCCATATCATTCAGCTTGTAGGTGGGGTGGAGGTGAATTTTCATCATATAATGATGTAGAAAGTCTCGTTAATAGGATAACAGTTGGTTAATGTTACTGATGAGGGAAAAAAGATGCAAATAATATATAAGTGGTTATTTAAACCGTAAGACAATCGAAAGATTGTCTTTTTTTGTTTAAAAGGTTATTCAGTTGTTTGAATGTAAAGCCTATCTCAGAGAAGTAAATTGATGTTTTAAACTTGCATCATAATAAATAGTCCTAAGCACGACGGTAAAAGGCAAATATAGTAAAGGATAAGCATACTTATGAAGAAAAAATCAATGTTTCCTGTAATATGCAAAACTGTAATGGTGATCCTGACGATGTTTTCCCTGTCGTTTAGTAATCAGATCAGTGTGAATGCATGGGACAGCAGCATACCGTACGAATTTACCAGAGTAAAAAATATACGCTATCCGGAATGGTGGGCAAGAAAAGTACCGGGCTTGAAAGGTTGGAGCACATATTCTACAAAATATAATGGAAAGTGGGCATACTGTCTTGAATCAAGTAAGAATACCCCTCCAAACGGACAGTATGTTGCGGATGTAATTGAAAATAACGAAGCTGTAAGAAAACTTATGTACTATGGTTTTGGAGGTCCCGGTGCTACAGGAGAATTTGCTCCAGGATATGATTTAAAAGCAGCGATATGTCCTAATGACAGTTATCTTACTAATGATGATGTTAAATATTTGCTGACACATATATTTTTGAGCGGTGCCTACAGCGGGGACTGGAATGGATTCAGTGAGTCAGGATTCAATGCTGCCTTTGGTGGTACATATGGTACTAACATAATGAATATATGCAGAAGGATAGTTGCGTTACCGGAACCTAGTTATACTAAATTTAAGTCAAGTGACATATCAGCTATAAAAGATAACGGTAGAATTGTTGAATTGCAGGCGAGATGTAGTTATGAAGCAAATGAGCAAAAAACGAGTGTAGTTACCTTGGAGGGAAATGTTAATGCAACAATCAATATCCCGTTATCTAATAATGTCACAATTTACATTAATGGTAATGCGGCACAAACTGGAGGAACAGCAACTGTTCGTGGCGGTGAAAGTTTTTATTTTACTGCTCCCTTAATTGGGGCTGAAGATATGGATTTAACAGATGTAGCTGGTGTTGGGTGTGAAAAATTTACAGCTTTAGCAATAAAAACTGGCTCGGGTTCTAATCAGACTGAAGGAACGTGGGATTGGGATCCAGATGGAGTAAAACTATATACTCAGATAAAGTGGGTTCATGGAACTGAGATACAAATAAGCAAAAGTGATAATTTTGGAGAAAATGTGGCTAATGCAGGATTCAAGTTGAAGCAGTGGAATAAAAATTCAAATACATTTGAACAGTTTTCTTCTTTGAGCTATGACGCACAGAATCGGGTATATAAAAGCGGTATGCTTCAGCATACAGATACAAATGAAGGAAAATTCAGGATAGAAGAAACTGTGCCCGATGGTTACAGTGAATCGAGCCGTTATATCAAGGAATTCAGTCTCTATGATGCTGAGGAAAGGAAGGTATTCAATGCTCAGATGGAAGGGCAGGAAGTAACTGTTAAATTTTCGTCAATGCTGATGGACAGGCATAATATTTTATTTGAAGTGTCTGGAGTTCCTGAAGCGGTAACGCTTGTAAAGTTCCCGACATGGTCTGCGGCAGGCGATCAAGATGATATTCAATGGGTCGAACTTTCTAAGGACAGTGATGGAGTATGGCGGGCATGGAAACAGATGCCGGAAGACGGCGAGTACTATATTCATGCTTACTACAATACTGCAAGTCAGGAAAACAAGGTAAGTTTTACAACGTCCTACACCCCGGAAGCGCCTGTAATGAATGCAGTTAACAACCGTATTATGGGTAAAGTCTCGATTGTCAAAAGTGATGAAGAGACAGGAAAAAAACTGGGAGGTGCAGTTTATAATATTACTGCAAAAAATGATATTTTCTCCCCTCAGGGAACTGTTATAAATAAAGCAGGAGATCTGGCAGGAACACTTACAACAGATGAAAACGGGTATGGAGAGTTAAATGGTCTTCATCTGGGACAGTATATTCTTAGTGAGGTGAAGCCGCCTGATGGATATCATACCGGCAAAGATATTGAGTTCAATCTGACTGCAGAAAACAATTCTGCTGATATAGTGAGCAGCGAACTGAATGTTACAGACCGTCCAAACCGCTTCAAAATAAAAAAAGTCGATAAAGATACAGGCGAAGCGCTTAAAGATGCGAAGTTTGAAATTTATGATGTTACTGCCGATAAAACGGCAGGAAGCCTGGTAAGTAATAAAAACGGAGAAGCAGAATTGAGCAGACTGAAGCCGTCGCTGTATTATATTTGTGAAGTAAAGGCTCCTGAAGGTTATAAGCTGAATGAAACTAAATATTATTTTGAAATCGACAGTCTTGGAAATGCATCGGTTTCAGATATGAACGGTACCGAAAACAGCGGTGCTTTTTTTATTGATGAAAATGGTGATTTGACAGTTACTGTTAAAAATGAGATCAACCTGTGGAACTTAAGACTAGTTAAAAAGAATGATGCCGGCAAAACACTGGGAGATGCAGAATTCACTTTATACAGTGATAAAGACTGTACCGATCCGATTGGAAAGGGGACAACAGATAAGGAGGGAAGAGTAAATTTTGACCGAATAGTAGCAGGAGAGTATTACCTTCTTGAGACAAAGGCGCCTGCGGGATACAGAAAAATTGAAACTCCTTTAAAGGTTTCGTTAAGAAGCGAGGATGGGAAATTCAGTTTTTATATAAATGATGAAGCTGTGAAAACAGATGATGAAAATAACAGTCTTACAGTAGAAAACGGACTGTATACCGGAAGTATGACAGTGATAAACAGGCGCGGGTCACTTCTGCCGGGAACAGGAAGTTCTATGATGCTGATCGTGACTGGAGCAGGGGTCTGTATATGCTTATATATTATTAAGAAAAAAAGGGAGAAAAATTATGAAGATTAATTTAAGAAAAATAGGAACGGCAGCACTTGCGTGCATTCTTTCATTGAGCAGTGCAGCTGCAGCAGTATCTGTATATAACGGCAGCGGTGATATTTTTTCAAAAGTCAGTGCTGCACAGCAGGGACATATAACTATAAATGCTCATACCGGAGATAACGGCAAGGTGCAGTCTCTTGCAGGAAAGAAGTTTAATGTGTATAAGGTCTTTGATGCTCTAAACAGTGCCGGAATGGAAAGTATCAATTATACAATTAATCCTTTGTATGCTCAGGCACTTAAGAATGCAACAAAGAAAGACAGTGAGTATGCAATTATCGATTATATTCAGTCTATGAATAATAATCTGGTAACAAATGATGTAAATCATAATCAGAAAAATGAAACAGTATATTCTGATTTCAGGTATTTTGTAGAAAGTCTGAGAAATGAAATAGTAAGACTTGGAAATAAACCTACGCAGATCGTAACGGTTCCAGAAGACACTGAAGAAAGCTATACCCTGGATGTCGATTATGGATGGTATCTCATTGACGAAGTCACAAATGTTGAGGGTACACACAGTGCAGCATCGCTTTGTATGGTAAACACTTCTAATCCAGATATGACAGTTGATATAAAGTCGGATTTCCCCGTTATTCAAAAACAGATCCAGGAAGATGACAATAGAAAAAATATCGGGATAAACAGTGATGGATGGAATGATGTGGCTGACTTTGAAATAGGGCAGACAGTTCCCTACCGGTATAATTCATATGTACCTGATATGAACGGTTATGATACGTATTATTATGCAGTCCACGATAAAATGAACAGTGCACTTACTTTTGTTCCGGACAGTGTAAAAGTTAAGATAGGAAGCATGACGCTTCAAAAAGATACAGACTATCGTGTGGTTACTGAAGGTATTGATGACGGTGAAACATTTCAGATTCAGATCATGGATCTAAAAGCAGTGATAAACAGGTATTACTACAGTGATGAAGCAGGGAACAAACCGGAAACTGAAAAAGTATATGGTCAAAAGATTCTGATTGAATATGATGCTGTTTTAAACGAAGATGCTCAGCTTGATACAGGGCGGCCGGGATTTGAGAATGATGTAAAACTTGAGTACAGTAACAACCCGGACGCTGATGGTGCAGGACAGACAGGTGAGACACCATGGGATACAGTTGTATGTTTTACATTTAGAATGGATGGTATCAAAGCAAATGATCAGGTGCCGGAAAGAAAACTGGAAGGAGCTAAATTTAAATTATATTCTGATGAGGACTGTACTCAGGAGGTATATGTTAAAAAAGCAAGCGGTGGTGACGGTTATACTGTAATCAATAGAGACAGTGTAAAAGGTGATACTGCCCCAAGTGAAGCGGTTGAAATGGTATCTGATTCAAATGGTGTATTTAATATCATAGGTTTAGACAGTCAAATATATTTCTTAAAAGAAACAAAGGCACCAGATGGGTACAGACTGTTAAAGGATCCGATCGAAATAGATGTAAAGGCTGTTTATGGAGCAGACAACAGAACAGAATACATAAAAGGAGACGGGGCAACTGATAAAACATTAAGAAGTTTAGAGGCAACAGCTAAATTTAAAGAGTTTTATACAGGGGTACACAGTGAGTATGAGAAATCTCTATCAACAAATGTAGATACGGGTACACTTAATATAAAAGTAGTAAACAAAGTCGAGTCTAAACTGCCTGCTACCGGTTCTGCTGCAACTGTAGTATTAGTCTGTGCAGGTACAGCAGTTATGGCAGCTGTTCTGATTAAAAAGAAGAAAAATGAAAAAGAATAGTCTTTTCAAATTTCTAAAAAAGGATATTGTGATTTTTATGACAGGACTGGCACTTGTAAGCTATCCTGTCATTTCCAATTGTATTGAATCCAGGTCACAGACTGGGCAGATAGCTACTTATAAAGAAAAAACGACTGATACAGCTGCTGAAGATAAGCGCTGCATGATTGAAGATGCTGAAAAATGGAACACGGAGCTGTATATGAATCAAAAGGGAATACCTGCCTCCAGAGAATTTAAATATGAGGATATTCTTGATATTGGAAACGGAATGATCGGCAGTATAGAGATACCGTGTATAAATGTCAACATGCCGATATATCATGGAACGAGTGACAGTGTGCTTAGTACCGGAGCCGGCCATATACAGGACAGTTCTTTTCCAACGGGTGGTAAAAATACCCATGCAGCTCTTACAGGACATAGAGGACTGCCGTCAAGCCGATTGTTTACGCGTCTGGATGAGCTTAAGACGGGTGATCTGTTTTATATAAATGTACTTGATGAAACAATGGCATATAAGATAAGCAGGATTGAAACTGTTCTGCCTGAAAAAGTCAATTACTCTATTCAGGATAATAAAGACCTTGTTTCTTTGATAACCTGTACACCATATGGATTGAATACACATCGTCTGGTTGTTACTGGTTACCGCATTTCTTATAAAGAATCGGTAAAAAGGGAAATAAAAAAGAATATTATCTCATTTCGAGAATTTGTTTTTTATAGTCTGCCAGTTGTCTTTTCAGCAGCTGGTATATCTGTTTTTAGAAAAAAAGAGATGAAGGGGGATAGAGGATGCGAAAAATAATCATTGTAGTATTTATCCTGGTATTCTCTGTAGGATTTGTTTCAAAGAATACTGTAAATACTGAAGAAACAAAAAAAACTAAAGGCTCGATATCGGTATATCTTGAAGAAAGCAGAAATAAAACCAGTAACAGTGATGTTGCTTTAAAACTGATAAAAGCCGGAGAAACTGCTGATGGTAAATATGTGCTGACAGGTGAGCTTAAGACATGCGGTATTGATCTGAATGAGCTTGAAACAGCTGACAAGATGCAAAAAGCTGCAGAGAGTATTTTCAGGGAGGCATCGGCTAAAAAAATAAGCGGTATTATAAAACATACAGACAGTTCAGGATATGTAAAATTTGAAAATCTGGAGAACGGGATATATCTGCTTGCTGCTGAAGATATAAACAAATATGATAATATCTCTCCTGCTCTTATTGCAGTTCCTGTATTTGATGAGGAAAGCAGTGAAACTAATGGAATGAAATATGATATTGCCGTTTATCCAAAACACTGGCCTGTAACCGCTGCTAAGACGGGTGATAACAGTAATTGTGAATTATATATGTCTGGACTGGCAGTGATAGTTTTTATTCCGCTGATTAAAAAAGCTAAAACAGGAGGTTAAGATGAAAATAGAAAAATGGGTATTCAAGCCATAGACAGTCGAAAGACTGTCTATTTGTTTTTAGGGTATCTCACTGCGGCTGAGAGTAAGACCTGAATTAAAGAAGTATTATGATGCTGGCTGAAACAATTAAATACAGTATAGGAAATAATCCCTTTGGCCGTAACTTGCATCATCTGTATTAATGGAATCATAAAAAGATAAGGAGGAAAAACAGATGAAAAAAGCTGTTTCAAAAATTTCTAAAATTCTGTTTGTTTTAACGATGATCTTTTCAATGTCGTTTGCACAGATCAGTAATATAGAAGCATGGGACAATACTGTTCCGCATGAATTTACAAAAGTTAAAAAAATAAAATATCCGGAATGGTGGGGAAATAAAGTACCAGGCCTAAGCAGCTGGAGTACATATTCAACCAAGTATAACGGTAAGTGGGCATACTGCCTTGAGTCAAGCAAGAAAACACCTGGAAACGGCAATTATGCAGCTGATGTAATTGAAAATAATGAAGCTGTAAGAAAGCTGATGTATTATGGCTTTGGAGGACCGGGTGATGTTTTAAAAACCTGGGGACAGGGTGATCCGAATGCTCAGGGAAAGGTTGGATATGACTATCTCAAATTAAGCATCTGCCCTAATGACAGTTATCTGACAAGTGAAGATGTTGCATATCTGCTTACACATATCTTCTTAAGCGGTGCTTACAGCGGAGACTGGAACGGATTCAGTGAGGCAGGATTTAACGCTGCCTTTGGCGGAAACTATGGTACTAATATCATGAATATTTATAGAAATATTTTAGACTTACCTGAACCTAGATATACAAAGTTTTATTCAAATGAAGAAGGTTTTATAAAAGATAATGGTAGAATAGCAGAATTTAAAGCAACTTACGATAAAGATAAAAAGCAGCAGATTACAAATACTGTGACATTAGAGGGAAATTCGAGCTCTACGATCAACATTCCTCTTGCTGACAATGTAACTATCTATATCAATGGAAATGCGGTTCGGACTGGCGGTACTGCAACAGTGCACGGCGGTGAAAGTTTCTATTTTACAGCACCGACGAAAAACAGTCCTGACAATATGCCGCTAGCAGATGTTACAGGTGTTGGATGTGAGAAGTTTACAGCACTTGCGATAAAGACAGGAACAGATTCAGCACAGCAGCAGGGAAGTTGGACATGGGATCCTGATAGTTCTAGATTATATACACAAATAGACTGGATGGATTTTGGTGAACTTGAACTTGTGAAAACTAATGATGTTGGGGATCTGATTGACGGAGCAGTGTTTAATTTAAAATCTTCATCATATGACGGCTATGAAGAAAATATTACTGTAACAAATGGAAAAATCAAGGTGGAAGATCTGCCTGTAGGTGAATATATTTTGACCGAAACAAAAGTCCCAGGGGGGCATGCAATTACACAAAAGATTTTTAAAGTAACTATTAATAAAGATGAAGTTACTCAAAGAGTTGTAGTAAATAAAATAAGACCAACTGGAAATTTAAAGATCAATAAAGCTCTTGAAAATTCTGAAAATGAAAATGCAGTAAATAAGGCAGATTATGATTTTTCAAAAGTACAGTTCAAGATTACTGCAGATCATGATATCTATGATAGTGTTTCTTTAGAAAAATTATATTCTAAAGGAGATGCAGTCACTACTGGTTCGGGTAAAGGAAGCAATGATGATACAGTAAAACTGCTAACTGGTAATGAACTGGGAAATGGTATCTACACACCTGATAAAGACGGTAAATTAGAGTTAAGCGGTCTTCCTATGGGAGCATATGCAGTTGAGGAAGTGAACAGTCCTGAAGGTTTTGTTCTTGATGGTGGTGCTAAAAAAGTACAATTCCAACAGACTGATTTTGTAACTCTGACATACTTTAATGAATTAAATATAAATAATGAATTAACAAAAACAGTTTTCAGTAAGACAGATGCTGATGGCAATAATCTTTATGGTGTTCCAATGGAAATCGTAGATGCCAAAACTGGTGAACAAGTTTATAACTGGATCACAGATGATAATGATCTAGAAATCGACGGATTGACAACTGGTGATTATATCTGGCGTGAGGTAAATGCTCCAGAAGGTTATGTTTTAGCAAAACCTATCGAGTTCACTGTCAAAGATGGAAATATCCAAGATATTGAAATGAAGAATTTCAGTGTTGAGTTTGCGAAAAACGGAAACGACGGCAACAAACTTTTAAAAGGAGGAGAATTCCAGGTAACAAGTACTAAAACTAAACAGGTCATTGATAAATGGACAAGCGGTGAACATATTTTCGATGTCACTGAAGATATGAAAGCTAAGCTGATGGCAGGTGAAACAGTAAGTGATATGTATGTTGATATTGAAGATGATTCAAGTACATATTATAGAATTTCTAAAAATGAAGGACGGGATGATTATAGACTTTTAATGCAGGCAAATGGTGAAACTAAATATTATAACATCGATATCAACGGTGATGAAACAACGCATATGATCAGAGGTACAGCTGAAGATCAGGAATATGTTATTACAGAGCTTAAGAGTCCAGACGGTTATGCAACAGCCGAGCCGGTTACATTTAAAACAGATGAAGATAAAAATTTAACTGTTGAAATGATTGATGAGATTACCCGGGTTGAAGTATCTAAACAGGATATTACAACAAATAAAGAGCTTCCGGGAGCAACACTGGTTGTTAAAGATAAGGACGGAAATGTTTTAGATGAATGGGTGTCAACATCTGAACCTCATATTATCAGAAATTTAACTGTCGGTGAAACATATACGTTATCTGAGACTATCGCTCCAGACGGATACAAGATTGCACAGTCTATTGATTTTAAAATTAAAGACACAGGTGAAGTGCAGAATGTAGTTATGTATGATGAACTTTTACCATCGTCAGGAGGAGTAAATACATCAGATGATACCAGTACAGGTGCCATGGCCGCCTTAGTGTCAGTAAGTACGTTAGGTATGGTGTCATACGGAATGTACGAATTCTTCAGAAAAAGATATAATCAGTGATCATAGTAAAAAGGCTCGGAAGAATTTCCTGAGCCTTTTATTTTAAAATGTACCAGTGACTGGTACAAAAATGGAGGTAACATTATGGATGATATTCTGAATAAAGATGAAAGGTTTCGATATATGCTGCTTGACAGGATGCGCACTGACTGTGAGTACTATCTTGGCAACGGGGGTAGAAATGCAAGGGATCTCTGGGCAGGCGATGAACAGCTGCAAATTGAATATATGGTAGCTCTTTATAACAGTTTTGACGAAGATTCGAAACCACAGTGGCTTACCCTTGATGAAATCTATGAATTTAAAGAACTTATGTGTGATAACTCATATAAGTGATTTTGGGAGAATCGGCAATTAAAGTGCTGATTCTCTTATTTTATAACATGTACCAGTGACTGGTACAAAAAAATGGAGGTAAAAGCAGTATGGATGATTTAACTAATGAACAGAAATTAATTCTTGATGAATGCCGGATACTTTTAAAGGAGCACAGGCAGCTGTGTGAAGAGTCTGAAAGGACAGGGATAAATAATGACAATGAAACAGATGAGCTTTACAGCAGATACTGGCATCTCATTCATGATAATTTTGATCTGGAGTTACTGAAAAAAACTGAAAGAAGAGCCGGTCATGGCAGTTTCATGGAACCTGAATACATTGATACCCTGAAAGAGGTAATAAAAGAACAGCCTAAAAAGATATGCACGTACAGGGGATATGAACTTATAAGAGGCATAGACTGCTGGGGAAATATATCATATGCCCCGTATAAAAACGGAAGACAGTACGGTGATGTGTTTGACGGGTATGACGATGAATCTGCTGTGGCAGCATTTATCAAGGCAATTGACGATGATCCAGGTGATCCGGATTTTATGCTATGACAGACATTGTAAAAAGAAATATGATTTTTTCGGCTGTATGCCTTCTGCTGCTTTCAGGGGTTTTTGGAATCTGGTATTACACAGAACAGAAGAGTGAGGCATACAGGAATATATACCTTGAATTTAAAACAGCTGAAGATGAGTATGAGCTGGGTGTGAAAATAGATCCGGTCAGCTTTATTAAAAAAACCAACGCTGTTGATATTGAATTTCCCCTCATTGAGGCGACAACTGTTGGAGAGCATACATATATCTATATTGCAAAAGACGGCTGGGGAAACAGGAAAGAATTTGTTTTGAAATTAAAATTTGCTGATCCAACTAAACCTGTACTTACTCTTACAGCGGACTATGTGGAAATAACAGAGGGTGACAGTATAGATTTTAATTCTTTTGTAAAGGAAGCGTACGATGAAGCAGAAGGTTCTCTGGAGGTTAAAATCGATGCTCCTGAAGAGCTTAAACCTGGAGAATATGAGGTCATCTATACTGTCAGTGACAGACATAAAAATAAGGCAGAGGCTGTTTTGAAACTGAAAGTTAATGCAAAAACACCTGAAAACAGTCAGGATTCATCACAAAGGGATGATATCCGGACAAAAAAAGAAGAATCAAAAAGCAGTACGAAGAAAGAAAATAAGAAAGATGAGACAGCGAATAATCCCGGTCAGCCGGTTCCATCAGTACTGCCGCCATCAAAAATATTTCTGTTTAGTGAATACGGCTCTATTGCAGCGGCTGAAAGAAATGCAAAAAGCTATGGACAGAATAACTGTCCGTCCGGTCATACATGGTACTGCAGTCCTTACAGCGACTCGTCAGGAACTGCAGCAGGATATATCGTTACATTTAAATAAAATGTACCAGTCACTGGTACGTTTTGGAAAGGAGATTATGATGGTGAAAAATGAATATTTAAGACTGTTTGGCGGGTTTAAAAAATCTTATCCCCGCTCATATGAAAGAAGGATAGCAGATTATCTAAACCGCTTTGAAAGGACAGTGCTGTCCAACAGTCTTGTGCAGATAAATATTCTTGTATGCTTTAGAGAAGGAGATGATGACATGCAGGAAATGTTTCCTGAAATATATGAAATATATGATGAGACGTGCTTTAGAAAGCTGAATGATTCTGACATAACCGCAATCTGTAAAAGCTATGTAAATAAAGTTAGAGAGATTGGAGGTGAATTTATCGATGCTGTTAAAAAAGTTTCTTAAAAACAGGGCAGATGATGTAATAGAAGAGGAGGTATCTCTTGAAGAGCTGCAGGAAAGAAAAATAAGGCTGGTCAGATCTATAAAGCGAAAAGCGATGATCAAAAGGATACTGGTGATCCTGGTACTGTTTTTTGGAGTTGCAGGAGGGTATAAGGCGCTGTTTGATACAGGAGAAGAAAACAGTTATACCGAACTGAAAGATCAGGCGTTTGTAAGTGCGTATATTACAGACTATTACAGCTATCCAAGAAGCGATGAAACAAAGGAGCGTTTAAAGAATTTTACGCTTTCAGATGATGCGTACAGTTATGAATATGCTAGTGATGTAGAATCGGTTGATGTCAGATCCGTAACCATCTATAACATTGTAAAGCTCGACAGTATAAATCAGATCTACAGCTACTATATAAAATGCACTTATGATGTAAAGGTCAAAGACAGCGAGACTGCTGTTAATACTATGTTTAATAAAATCACAGTTGGTAAAAACGGTGATAAATACAAGGTCATACGACCGGTTACAAATATTAAGAATGAAGCTGAAGCTGTAAAAGACAAAGATGTCCTGGATTCATACGGCTACGATCCTGACAAGGGGTCTGAATCTGTGGATGAGGAAACAAAGAGTGATGTTAAAAACACAATTGAACTGTTTTTAAAAACGTACAATGATGATATCACACAGGCAAGGCTGTTGTTTTTAGAGCCGGACAGACTGCTGCCGCTCGATGACAACACTTCACTGGAGCTTAACGGTATGAGCGATGTTACAAAGAGTGAAGACACATACTATGTAAACTGTACGCTTAAACAGACGGTTTCAGAAATGCAGATGATTTTAAAATATCATTTTGAGATCGATATAGAAAAAAACAAAGTCAAAGTTATGGAGGTATATTAATTAATGAATCTTTTAAATACAGAATTTGGTCGATTTTTATGGAGAGTATTTATCATTGTTATCTTTTTGGGAATTATGTTCCTTATTATTAAAAGTGCAATGGCATCATGGAAACGTACGGAAAAGGTACTTAGCATGCTGGATGAAGTTATAGAGGGACTTGTAGTACTTGTTATTTTCTGCGTGATAATGGCAAATGATGCCTCTACTGTTATCGGATGGGTAACCACACCGCTTATGTGGATAATCAATCTGATTAAAACGTTCTTCCGTGAAGTACTTGGGATACCGTTATAATGGCCAGATCAGCATACAACTATACACTTGCTGAAACACACAAAGGTAAAGTATATATACCTTATGTCGGGATAGAGGTAAAAGGATATACGACACTTTTTTCCGCGGTTCTGGGTTTTTTTACAGTAACGGCGGTTATAGGATTTCCTTTGTCCTTTATTTTTGGAAGTGTTAGTTACTTTATAGCCGCAGCTTTAGCAGCGTGTGCGGTTGTTACCGCTGTGATATACAGCAATGAGAAAAACAATGAGACAGGAAGAACAAAGCTGAAGGAATTTTATTATCTGAACATAAAAAAATACAGGTATGTATATGATTCTAAGGGCATTAAACGTTATATAAGACCTAAGACGAAAGGAGCTGTTTATGTAAATGCATGTAGGAATAGTACACGGATACGATAATATTTTATATCACGAAGATGTGGTCAGTTATTATTACCGGATCAGGCCGATTAATTCTCTGTTTGCCTCAGAAAGCCAGTGTGCTACGTTGATCGATGACATGGTCAAGGTTATACAGGATGTCAATATGCCGGGTGGAATTATCATCAAGCCTACAAAAATAGACAATAATAAGATATATAAGGCTTATACAGATAATTTTAAAGATCACGGAAATCCGGCACTGATGCATCTGGCAAAGGATTACATTAAATCGTTAAAGGAAATTCTGTCTTCAGCAGTAAGGTACCGTTATGAAATATATTTTGTTTTCTGTGACGGCAGGGATGAAATAAAGAAGAAGATTCCCTTAAAACTTTTTCGAAGTGAAAACCGGCCTCTGTCAAAGCAGGAACTGGAGCTGTACAAAACAGTAGAAAAAGAAATCTTGAAAAAGCTCAAAAAGACAGTGCCTGCTCAAAGAATGGACAGTAATGATGTAACAGCACTCAATAATTATACTGCTGTCCCCGCTGATGAAGTAATAGCTGATTATTATGTAGAGGAAAATCCTTCTGAGATCAAATATACTTATAAACAGGCAGGATCATCAGTGTGGAAAACTCTGTACAGTCGTACGCACGCAGTATCGAGTTTTCAGACGCTCAAAGCTGATAATAGCGACAGAGCTGATGATGTGATCAACAGTTTACAGCTTGAATCTTATCCGTCGGATCTTTTTATTAAGTTTGACCTTGAACAGACTTCAGAGTTCAAGAAAAATATGAAAGTTAAAAAAGAGAAAATAAAAAAGGATCAGAAGAGATATGATTCACTGGCAGATGCAAAAGACAGGGAAATGTCAAAGGCAGAGCTTATTGCAAAAGCAGGAGAAGAAGTTGATCCCGCTATTGAAGGGTCTAAGATAAAGTTTCAGATGTTTATAAGGCTCAGAGCTAATCAGATCGATATGCTTAATAAAAGAAGTGAATTTTTAAGAGCAAAGTTTGAGTCGAAAAGAATACTCCTGACAAATGAAATAGGGGCGCAGATATCTATGGCCAATAATCTTTTTCCATACAGAATCAGTTTTTCCAATTATATCAATACGACTGATCTTAGATTTTTTGCAAGATATAATTTTTTAGGAGGGCTGTATATCGGCGACGAAGAAGAAGGAATGATCATAAGCTATACGGTACCGGGAGGAATACCAATCTTTCACGATATTTCAAAACCGCTGCTTGGAAAAACAAAAACAAGTGCTCCGGCTATTGTCTTTGTCGGTGAAACTGGTGCAGGCAAGACACAGCTGGCAGATTTAGAGGCTTTCCAGAATATGATTTTCAAAGGAATGAAGGTACTGACAGTGGATCCAAAAGGGGGTGCGAGACGTTCGTACATGAAAAGTGTACGCACATCTCAAATTTAAATATATTGAATTTGAAATGGAGAACTGAATATGTGATTAGTCGAATGATAAGGTAACGCTTTGAAAGGCTAACTTTGATCCTCCGACTGGCATGGATATGAGTAAACATAGAAATGTCAGAAGCTCGGTGAAGTCGGCAGAGAGATACCGTAACAAGTAAAGTTGACGAAAATCATTTAGAGGTAAATGATGTATCCTATATGCCGGAAGTCTATAAGTTACCTACGGTTAGAATGCGGGGTGACATTCCCGCTGACGAAACTTCGAATGTACGGGTCTATATCGGGACTAAGTAGAAATGCTTAGTGACACAAATAGTGTCGCTGCTGTGGTTGAGTAAAACTCCGCCTTTATGAAAGACCATACAGTGTTACAGGCACTGTCAAGGCAGCAGGCTCATAGAAGTGACCTAAGGGTAAAATGAACAGATAACATATTCGGAACGTCGAAAGCTGACAACGTGGAGAATTTACTTTCTATGAAACGGTTCTAACGAAAACAGAGTGTATAAGTTAGATTGATGTCAGTGAGAGCGGTGCCACGGTACCTGTGAAGCCATGATAACAAGTGGTGGAGGGATAGGCACTAGTCATGTTGATAAAGTAAAAGTTTAATTAGAAGAAGACGTATGGGTTCGAGTAAGACTAAGAGATGTATTACTCCTGCCATGGAAGGAGGGTACAGACCATACAGAAAACAACATTAAATTAAACTTTTATTTAAAAACATGATGGCAAGCCGTATGAAGCGAAAGTTTCACGTACGGTTTAGAGCGGGGGAAAATCTGGAGATGAATTCAAAAGATTACCTATCGCTATATCGCGAGAAAAAAATCAAGCTTCTTGGCGATAACGCTGCTCACTTAAAAATCGGCTCTAAAGACTGCTCGTCCGGTATGTTTGATCCGTACCTGATGAACCAGAATGACGACAGAGAAGCACTTGGCCAAGCGATGAGAGATATAGACAGTATGCTTAATGTACTGGGACTAAGTATTGATACAAACTTTCGTGCAATAGAAAAAGCGCATTATGATATGCTTAAAGATTATGAAAACAGGATAATACACCAGAAGACACTTACATATCTTATTTCAGAAAAACTTGTCAAATACGATAAAACAACAGCTGAACAGGTTATGACACTTGCGAATGATTCGACCATGCGGCTGTTTTTTGCAACTCAGGAAAGCAGATATGACAGTGCATTCAATCTTACAAAGCCGTACAATCTTATAACCTTTGAAAAGATGCCGTCAACTGCCGGTGAAAAAATGGAAAACGATCCAAACAGGCTTGATAATGCAATCTTTGCGATGCTGTTTTCCAGAGTACAGGGGATAATTGACGGTTTTATGAAACGTTTTTCAAAACAGGAAACAATAGTTGTGTTTGATGAATATAAAGTGTATCAGAAAACCCCCGGCGGGGAAGAAGTGGTCGATAATGTAGTACGTCAGGCCAGAACACTTCAGACACATCCGTTTTTAATAACTCAGGAGCTGTCATCAATAAGTGATGCGATTTTAAATAATGTCGGTGAGATTTTTGTAGGCAGTCTGAAATCATCTAAAGAAATTGAATTTATTTTAGAGGAAATGAAATTATCAAATCATCCAGCAGTTAGAGGAGCGTTGATTGATCATACTCAGGATGAAGGGGTTACTGAGGAAAAGAAATATAATTTCTTAATGCAGGATTACAACAACCGCAAGTGTCTGACCAAAAACAAGATACCCCGGTGTTTTGCAGAGATATTCAGGACACTTAAAGATGAAGAAGAATCTAATCAGGAACAACTGGATACGGATGATAAAAATGTACCAGTCACTGGTACATTTTTAAATAAGAAAGAAACGGGAGGCCTGTATGATGATTAGAAAGTTAAATCTTAGAACGATAATACTTATTCTTGCGGTGTTTTTTACTGTCACGGCAACAGTAAATATTAAACCGGTTGTGGCAGAACCCCCAGATGAAACAACGACAGAGGAGCTTGATGAAGGGCGTGAAACAGAAAGTGACGATGTCAGGTTAAATACATCAAATTTTTATTCATCAGCGATTATGTCGATTGATACGACTACCAGGGAAAAAGAGGCAGATATGGATTATGTTAAGAATTTTTCCAACAGCATGATAACTGCTCTTTCATATGATCTGTCTTTAGTAGATCCTGATACGATACTGATGCATGCATTAGGGATCGTTATAAATATTATTGAATCTATCGGAGGGTTAATGTCGCTGATGGTTCTAATTGCTTATAATCTTGCAAGCAGCAGTTTCTGGAAAACAACAGTAGCAACAATTTTTAATACTTTTGATAAGGCGATTTTTGACTGGTCGGATACAAGCAGCTGGTTTTATAAGATAATTGTACTCTTTGGGCTCGTCGCAGTAATAAAAAAACTGTTAGGATCTATGAAACGGGTGCTTACATATAAAACGATAATTTCCACAGTTATACAGGTGGTTGTTTCATGCATAGTGATAATTACAATTGCTCAAAGCGGAAGAAATGTAGTCAGTTATGTCGATACACTTGTTAATCAGTCTATTTCAACGAGTTTTAACCTTGTCGATGATCAGTATGAAAGTTCCGATCTGCCTGTTGAAATAAATGTAAAAAGCATGATATTTGATATACTGCAGAAGCAGGGGTTCACGCTGAGGCATTTCGGGGTAACTAGTGCGGATCAGATTCCAAGTGAATATAAAGGAACATATAAAGGAAAGGACTGGACGGCAGTTAAAACCGGCGAGGAAAGGCTTCAGGATCTGCTTGACAATCCTTCTACAGAAAATGCAAGAATTGAAAGACAGAAGAACGGTAATGATCAGATCGGATACAGCGGGGCACAGTGCCTGATTATTTTAGGCGAGTCATTTATTTTTCTTGTTCACAGACTTCTTACAGCTCTGGTAATCGGGGGAGCGTGTGTGCTCCTGTTTGGTTTTTCTCTGGCCAAAGAGGTCAGTCTTAATGTTTCGGTTTACGGACTGGTATTTATGCTGTTTAAAAATGAAATGCGGGTAGCAAGTTCATGGTTTATGGCAAGGATGAAGTGGACAATCATGTTTATTTTTGTGACACTTGCCTTTAATATGTTTCTGTCATTTATGATAATATTTATTAATGGTATCGTGGCAAAGTCGCTTCTGTTTCTGCTTATTTTTGATATCGTAGCAGTGTACGCTATGTGGTATCTGCTTAATCACTGGCAGGAAATCTGGCAGAAGATAACCAATGATCTTGGCATTTCATCTGACTCGACGATTATTGATGCCGGCAAAGCTATTTTAAACGGTGACATCGCACCGGGAGATGTCTACAGCAACCATAAAGAACGGGTTGCAAAAGAAAGGGCTGAAAGAGAAGCGGCGAGTGATTCAACAGATGAGGACATGGACACTTATAGTGAAGATTCAGTTTCAAGTGTAAAGGAAAATGACGAACTTGCAGATAAGGAAAGTTCAGACGATGAAAGTGATGAAGGAAATGAAGGCTCAGCTGAAGATGAGGATACTGATGTGTTTGATGTGGATAAGGAGTTTGACGGCATCGATGCTGAAAATGAAGAAGATGCTCCTGACAGTGACGAGTCATCACCTGGAAACAGGAATGAGCTGAGCGAGACTGATGATAAAGACGGTTTGAAACATGAAAGTGAAACAGATGATGAAAAAAGCTCAATCTCATCTACAGATAACAGTGATCTGAATGATTCCTGCGATAGAGAAGATGATGTTCTGGATGGTGAAAGTGATGAAGTATCCAGGGATGAGGAATATAGAAAATTACCGGAAGAAGATAGAGTGTCGAACAGTACAGATGCATCAGATGAGACTGCTGAACATGATGAAAAGGTTACAGAAGAGCAGAAAGATGAGATTGACAGTTTTTTAAATGAACTGATCGAGGAAGATGATGAAAGCTAGAAAAGTGATATTCGGTATTTTTCTTGCACCTATGGTTGTGTCGGTTTTAATAGTAATTATATTTATTTTTATGCTTGTTGACGGTAATTCATCAAGCGGGAACGGAGATATTACGGTTTCAGGACTTCCTCAGTGTATTAAAGAGGAAATGGTGATTGCAAGTCTGCAGTGCCAGGAGAAATATAAGCATCCTGCATCCGTTACACTGGCGCAGATCATTCAGGAATCTACTGGAAAAAATTCGGGTCTTTCGGGTCTGGCATATACATATCATAACCTGTTTGGCATCAAGGCAGGGAAAAACTGGACTGGAAAGATATGTACACTTTTTACCAGTGAACAGAGACCGGATGGTTCGTCGTATCAGATAAGGGCAACATTTCGAGCATACGATTCATATACTGAATCGATTGAAGATCGCAGCCGACTGTTAAATTCAAGCAGCAGCTATCCGGTTGAGGGAGTAAGCGATCCTAAAGAATTTGCCAGATGTCTAAAGAAATGGGCTACTGATATAGATTATCCTGAAACTCTGATTGGCCATATGGATAAATATAATCTATATGTGTACGATAACATGTCAGTTGAAAGTTATAATCAGCAGAAGCTTTCAAGCGGAAATAAGGTCGTAGAAAAGGCAAAAGAGAAAATAGGGTGTAAATACGTCTGGGGTGCCGGACACTCAATGAACGAAATAAAAAACCCGCAGTTAAGCACGTTTGACTGTTCGAGCTTTGTATGCTGGTCGTATTATCAGGCGGGGATAGATATTGGCAACATGACAACTAAGGAACTGGTTGTTGCAGGTATCGAGATAAGTCAGTCGGAGCTCAGGCCGGGTGATATAATCCTGTTTGCAAGAAACAAGGGCGGTACAACACCTTCACATGTTTCAATATATATCGGAGAAGGGAAAATGATCCATGCACCGCGCACCGGTGATGTTGTAAAAATTGTCAACTACAGTGAACACTGGAAGGACAGAACGATATGCTTCAGGAGGCTGTATTAGTGAAGAAAGATATTGTAAAGATTATTTTAACAGCAGTCCTTATGCTGCTTCTTGTTAACTGTTTTGACAGGCCTGAGAAAAGTAAGAAAAGCAGCAGTTATAAAAATGAAGAAAGTGAGGTTTTGACTGATAATAACTATTACAGGGAACAGGAAGTGACAGAACCTATGCTTTTTGATTATGCAAATTTGAATTATCAAAGCAGTACGTATGATGAAGAAACAAATACGCTTGTTATGAAGTACGTTGAGACAAATGAAAAAGAAGAAGGTAATGATTACAGCATTCGTGCATATGAGGGCAAAAGGAAATTTAAGGCTGATATATATAAAGGCGAAACAGAATATATACAGGATGATGATCTTTATTATACAGAGTATCAGATTAGGATCGTTATTTCTGATAACACACAGTTTATACTTGAAATATCCAGAAACAATGCCTCGTATACAGTCAGGTGTACTGCAGGATCACTTGTAAACTGATATGAGAGCTAACTATGTATTCAAGAGGTTATGATTTGATGAGGACGAAAAAAATGTACCAGTGACTGGTACATTTTTTATTGAGAGTGATTGTGTAGAAATACCGGTTTCTTTATCATATAACGCTGAAAATTCCAACAGTAATATTATTATATTGGGACTATGATTGAATTCTTATTATATTTAGTGATAGTAATATTAACAAATGATATACTTTTAATATAAATATACTTTGTTATACTACAGATAGCACAGATGATGAAATGGAGGGTAATTTATGAAGAAGTTATTTATCAGTTATCTAGTGGCGATTTTATCAATTGGATTATTTGCTGTTTCTACAGTAAATGCTGCTAGTGATGTTTCGCAGCTGTTTAAGGAGTTCATGGATGAATGTTTCAGTGACGAGACTAACGTAACAGTATTTATGGGAAATCAGGATGTGACCAAAGAATTTTTTGATAGGTATCGTGATATGTATTCAAATAATGAACTGCTGATTATTAGTAATGATATAGAGTATTATGGATATGATATTACTCATGAGATTGATATGCCTGTTACAAGGGCAAGTACAACCAAATCAAAAACTTTTAAATCATATGAAACTAAAACTGTTAAAGGAAATAAAAAAGAATGGACAACTATTCTTTACTGCAAGTTTACATATAATCCCAGCACTGGAAATATAACATCAATCTCAAATCCTCAGCTGAATGTAGATTTTGGCTCATGGGGTAGTGCTTTTACACCAAGATGGTTTAATGCTTCAACTGGAAAGGAAAAAGTGGGAAGGCTGTCTGTTAAGTTTACATGTGATTATGATGTTGAAGCTACATATGATCCACCATACTTGCCGGCTTCCACGTGGAATTTTGGGCATTGTTCACGTTCATATACACTTAAGGTCTAATCTATGGAAAAGTCTATTGTTACAAAGTTCTGTATAATAAATACAGTATGTTTAGTTCTGTTTCAAATGATTCATATTATAATTGAACTACTCAAAAAAAATGTTTCAAATAGTGTAGAGCTAACACAATCGCAAATCATGGAACAAATGAAGTATAGCAAGATGCAGAGTGTTTTTAGTTATCTGACGTATGCATGTATACTGTTAATTATAATAATTTTATGTGTTTCAGTAGTTCAAAAGAAATATGATAATGTTTTATTAATAAATATAGCCGGTATGTCAGTGCTGCTGTTGCTGTCTGTGGCAGCTGTATTGTTTTTAAAACTAAATGCAGGTAATGTTTTTGAAAATATTTTAGGATTAGGAATACTGGAGATATTATTTATAGTTGCTTATTTATACAGGAGGAATTTTTCAAAACAGAATAAGTGACTAAAAAGAATATGAATATCAAGAAGTTCCGAATAAAATATTATTAGATGAAAAATTAAAATGTTGCTTATTTGTTATTTGATAAGGTATATTTGACAATGAACTAAGATGAGAATAATGTCTGGGTTAAACTGGGAAAAAGGACGTTGACACGTTCTTTTTTATTTTATGACGGAACTTAATTATTGTTTTTTGGATATGATGCAAGTTTATAAGTTGATGATTTTTACGGATGAAATGTACCAGTGACTGGTACATTTTTAAAATCTAATTATGATATTATTTATAATTTATAATGAAATAGAGATTATATTATCATAATATAAGGTATGAAAAAGAAAATCCTACTTATTGAATTCATTATGTTTTATGCTATAATAGCATTTGTAAGGAGTGGTAATATGAAGTATACTTTCAGAAAAATTAATATGATGTATGCGTCGCTTAAACTGGTAAAAGGAGACTGCTATAGAACTAAGGAAGCACGTAAGGCGATTAAATATATCTTACTGCACCCATCTTTTTTATTCAAAAAGAAACGGGTTGAATCAAAACATGATTCGGTTTTAAAAGCTGTAAATGTTATCACAAATTATCCTTATATTGATAAATTATATTTTTCAGTAGTCAAGTAATTGGTATGAAAAATATTGATCGATTAAAAAGTAAATTAGAAATATTTGATGAAATACTGTCTGAAAGAAGAATGCATTACACAGTATATCTGTTTGGTGCAGGCTTAGGAATATACCATTTACATGAAGATTATAGAATGTCCAGTGATCTAGATTATATGTCGCTAGACGAAATAGATGATGAAGATTTAAAGGTGATGCTGGAAACTTTGGAAATCAGTGATATGGGTGGTATAATGCTTGTTTCTGAATTAGCTGATATTGAAATCGTAGATAGAGTTGAATATCAGTATTTAACTGTTCTAATTCCTAGTATTGAAAATTTTGCATTATCAAAACTGTTTTCATCCAGGCCAAAGGATTATAATAATCTGGAAAATTATCCAATACTGGATATGTGTGATGTTGAGAAGTTAAAAGAAATGCTTGAGGAATACTTGCCTTATTTTGTTTTTGCAGATAATCCGAACTATAATTTTAATTATTTAGATGATCTGCTTAATAAGAGGGGTCTGGCTTAAAAATATTAATAAAGGGAAATGTACCAGTCACTGGTACATTTTTTGGAAGCTGTAACAAAAGAAGAGAGTATTTGATGGAAAATAATTTTTATTTTAAGTGTACTTGATATTTATCGGGGCATATTATATAATGTGCTTAGGCAAGGATTGAGTTCAAGCCACGGCAAATAAAAAAGGAACGTTGCAGCGTTCCTTTTTTTGTTCTGCTCAGGCTGTCATGCTATCTTCTATCAAGCCACTTGCAGATGCAATGGCAAATTACACCTGCTACGATAGAGATTAAAATTGAGTTCAATACCTCCACGGCAGTCACCTCCTTCCGGTGGTTGGAGGGATGACAGCCTGTATTATTATATCACGGATACATTTTTTTACAAATACTGATACGGTATCTGTTTAAAAAATGTTAATTATTTTTATAAAGGGAATGTACCAGTCACTGGTACATTTTTTTGTGAACAGGTGTAGGAGAAAAAATATATATTATCAAATTTTTCCAAAAAGAAATTTTCTGTTCAGTCTTGAAAATATGATCATACATTTTAAGAA
>ERZ1036431.445-NODE-445-length-26537-cov-18.232762_pt1 | contig 26537 bp, 21 predicted proteins | sample MGYA00514222_ERZ1036431 | MGnify/ENA primary metagenome ERZ1036431 (study PRJEB33795, sample SAMN09464926) | human gut metagenome | host: Homo sapiens | place: USA: Stanford, California | collected 2016-08 | study: EMG produced TPA metagenomics assembly of the... | reverse complement strand
TTACCATACATTATCCTCAAAATATATAGTAGAAATTTAATTTATTCTATACTAGGACGCTGTCCTGCACCTGCCAAAGGGGAATATTGCATTTCCCCTTATGGAATCCCCTGCTAATCTACCAGCCGGAAAGGTTATGGCTGATTTATAAAAAAGATAGAGTGGAGAAAGGAGACGAAGATTTATGCGAAAACGAAATTATACGGTAACAATACGAATGAATAAAGCAGAGTATGATCTGTTTCAAAGCAAAGTAAAAGAATCCGGAAGAACACAGCAGGAAGTAGTAATAAAAGCAATCGCAGATTTGAAGATAGCTTCTACAGAGGAAGTGGAAGAACTAAAAAGATTGAATCAGATGTTTGCCGACATTCTCAGTCAGCTTCGTGGAGCTACTACAAATATCAATCAGATTGCAAGAAAGCTGCATACAGATGGAGAAGTTCCAAATGACAGTACGCTGTATTTTCTCAATAAAAGTATTCTTAAGTACCGGAAGGAGACTGAAAAGATATGGCTATTAATAAGACGATTAATAAGCGGACAAATACACATGGAGCAATGAGAAACTGCATCGAATACGTTTTGCGTCAGGACAAAACAAGTGAGCTGCTGACTTATGTAACAGGCCCGTACTGTCATGACGAGATCAATTATGATCTGGTGTACAGAGCATTTTTAGAGGAAAAGAAGGTGTGGGATAAAGATTCTGGAAGGATGTACGCCCACAATATTATTTCCTGGCACAAGGACGAGCAGATTACTCCGGAGCAGGCATTAGAATTTGGAAAAGAGTTTGCAGAAAATTGGTTCAGTGGATTTCAGACCTTAGTGACTGTGCATAAGGATAAAGATCATATCCACTGCCATCTGGTTACTAATTCAGTGAGTTATGAAGATGGGAGAAAGCTGCATAATACAAGAAAAGATCTGGAGCGGATGAAACAGCTTACCAATCAGATGTGCCGGAAATGTGGACTGACAGTTGCCGAGAAAGGAAAGCACTTTGATGGAAGCCAGATTGAAAAAGGGGAAGTCATTGCATGGAGCAAAGATAAATATAACCTGTTCCGTCAACAGGCAAAGGACAGCTTTGTAGCGGATTGTGCAATGGCAGTATTAAAGGCACTGGAAAATTGTATCAGCAAAGAAAAGTTTATAGAAAAAATGAAACAGTTTGGATGGAATGTAAACTGGACAGAAAAGCGGAAACACATCACATTTCAGAATCAGGATGGAAAGAAAGTGCGTGACAGCAATCTGTCAAAAACATTCCATCTGGACATCAGTAAGGAGGGCTTAGAGAATGAATTTGATAGAAATAGGCAAAAAGCCAGAGATTCAGCCGACAGAGACAGCAGATCAGACGAAGAACTCAGAAACTATTACAGAGAGCTTGACGCAGCCATTGCAGACACCAGAGGAATCACCAATCAAGCTCAAAGCGGAGAGGGATATTCTCGTACAGAGTTTCGAGAAAGCGAAAGAGTTCATGCGAACACAGAAAAAGCAGATACAGACACTGGAAGAAGAGAAACAGACGATCTTATCCGACAGGCAGAGATTGCGAGAAGAAGTTCGGAAATCAACCGTAGAAATTCAGCGTTTGACAACCGAACTGTCCGAAAAGCAGAAGCTGAATCAATCGCTTCAGCAGAGCAACGACGATCTGAGGAACAGAAACGGTTTGAAGAGCAGGAGCGAGCAAGAGCTGCTCGAAGAAGAAATAAAAGACGTTCGGGACCAGAACTCTAAATTACAGATACAAGTGAACCAATCATCTGTGGAAGCGGTGGAACAGGCACAGCAGAAACAGGAAGAAGCTGAAAAGAAGGTAAGGACAATACAATGTCAATATAACAAATTACAAGAGAATGAAGAAACGATGAAAGAAAAGGCGGATCAGAAAATAAAAAGTCTGAAACAAGAAATGAAAGAAAAAACAAGTTTCTGGCAGATGGTATATATTATTTTTTTAGTATTTGAGATGATAAAAAGCACAGTAGTTCAGAACGATTTATTTGCTTGTATAAAAGTTCCGATAAGAGTTTGGTGTAGGTATGTAGAATGGGTAATCCGTCCATCAGAATTAAATATTTTGGGGGAGAAGGAATATTTTTCAACAGAATGGTCGTGGTGTTTGCGAGTTATGGCAATTGTTATCGTTGTTGGAATTGTAATTGCAGGTGAAATGTTTGTTTTGAAAAAAATAGAACAGTATCGAAGAGTGTGGGATAAATATTCCATACGGTTTATAGTGGTCAGCTTAGAGATGATTATTATATCAGGCGATGCACTAAGAAGATTTATGCCAATAAATCTTGTGGTATTATTTGGAATGATAAATATCGCTGTCATGGAAATAAGAATTTATTGTCGTGGAGCTAATGAAATACATTAAAATAAATGATGGTTATCAAAAACCAAATTTGATTATTGACAATCAAGAAACTAGGTGCTATAGTAAAATTATAGAAAATGATTGTGAATAACCAAAGGAGGAAACAACATTGAATACTTCGATTAAAGAGCTAAAAGAAAGCTTAAAAGTTGAAGAGATTAGTTGGAATATTTTAAACAGGATAAGAGAATTTGTAAATGCTTCTATGTACGGTGGGTTTTGTTTAGCATATGTGGCCTATGTATCCTTAAAAAATAAGATAACAGATATAAACCAGTTAAAAGAATATGTGGAGCTGACTTTTTCACCAGAAAGAGTCAGTTTCATAAAAGAAAATATTGGAAATTTATGGAATGTTGCAATAGAAATTTCAGAAGAATATTCAGAAGCTGCACTTTTAGCGACTGTTTTATGGTGGCAATTACAGGGAAATCGTTTCATGGGAGAATGTGAAACACCACAGAGTGTTGTAAAGCTGGCAAATGAGATTCTTCAGATTTCAAATGATAAGGTGGCAGATTTTTGCAGCGGAATTGGTTCGTTTCTTGTGAGAGCCATAGAAAAGAGTCCAGAATCACAATTTTATGGTACAGAGATTATGCGAGATGTAAAAGAAGTGTCAGCAATCCGTACAGAACTGATATCTGATCGGGTAAAAATTGAGCAAAAATCAGTTTTAAATATAAATGACAATTTGATGTTTGATAAAATATTCTGTGATTATCCGTGGGGGATAAAAGCAAAAGACAGCATTGGAAGTAATGAAGCATTGCAAGCAATATATGATGTGATACCAGAAGTACAGAAGGTGGCAGCAGGAGATTGGATATTTATTATAAATGTCATGAATCACCTTAATAAAAATGGTAAGGCTGTTATTTCGGTAAGTAATGGAGTTACCTGGAATGGTGGAAATAATACAATCATTCGTGAAAAATTTGTTAAACAAGGATTTGTGGAAGCAGTGATTGCTCTTCCGCAAAATTTATATCTGAATACAGGAATTGCATGTTCATTACTGGTGCTAAGCAGAAATAATAAAAATATAAGAATGATAGATGCAACAGAAATGGTATCGGTCGGACGGAGACAGAACATTCTTAGTGATGAAAATATTTCTGAGATTGTTGAATTGTTGAATACTGATGACAAAAATTCAAGATTGATTTCTATTGAAGAAGTAGCGGAAAATGAATATGTTCTTAATCCGTCAAGATATCTTCAACGAGAAACAGTTGTAAAAAATGGTGTGTTTTTTGAAACTGTAATAAAGAATATAACAAGAGGAGCACAAATTAAAGCATCTGTTTTAGATGAAATTGTATCAGATGAACCGACGAACATGCAGTACTTGATGTTGGCAAATTTACAGGATGGAATTATTAGTGACGAACTTCCATATTTAAAGGGAATAGACTCTAAATATGAAAAATATTGTATAAAAAATGGAAGTCTGGTAATTTCCAAAAATGCATCACCGGTGAAAATGGCGATTGTGTCCGTACAAGAAGGCAATAAGATTTTGGCAAATGGAAATCTCTATGTTATTGAACTAGATAAAGATAAGATAAATCCTTATTTTTTAAAAGCGTATCTGGAAAGCGAAAGTGGAAAGGCAGCTTTATCCAGAGTTGCAGTAGGGGCCACTTTGTTAAATCTACCGGTGGAAGGATTAAAAAAGGTGATAATTCCGTTGCCAGATTTAGAAAGTCAGAAAAAAATAGCAGATCAATATTATGCGAAGCTAAGTGAGATTAAAGAATTAAAATACAAACTGGAAAAGGCGACAGAAGAACTGGAACATATTTATACGGAGGAAAAATAAATGGACGAGAATAATAAATTTGATGTAGTTGGAACCAACATAGCAGAAAAAGCGACAATGATCTGGAATGTAGCGGATATGCTTAGAGGGCCATTCAAACCGCATGAATATGGTCTGGTAATTCTGCCGATGACAGTAGTAAAAAGATTTCATGACTGTTTATTGCCAACGCATAAAGCGGTACTTGAAAAGTATGAGGAAGTAAAGAAATTTGCAGTTATTGATGGATTTTTGACAACAGCCTCTCAGTATCAGTTTTATAATATCAGCAAATATACATTTGATTCATTGCTTGCTGATCCGGAAAATATTGAAGCAAATTTCAGAGATTATTTAAATGGATTTTCTGCAAATGTCCAGGATGTGTTATCGAAGTTTGATTTTGACAATATTATCCGTAGAATGGTAGAAAGCAATACATTATATCTGGTTATCAAAGAATTCAATTCCCAGAAAGGTTACCTGGGACCGGATAAAATTAGTGCTGTAGATTGTGGCTATATTTTTGAGGATCTGGTAAAGAGATTTTCAGAGTCTTTTGGTGAAGAAGCAGGAGCACATTTTACCAGCAGAGATATCATTTATTTAATGACGGACTTACTTTTATCTGATGCAGATCTGAGTAAGGGTGGAAATGTAACTGTGTATGATATGGCAATGGGAACCTCTCAGATGCTTAGCTGTATGGAAGAAAGAATCCAGGAATTAAATACAGAGATTGGAGTTACCTGCTTTGGTCAGGAGTTCAATCCGTCCACGTTTGCGATTGCGAAAGCAGATATGATGATTCGGGGCGGTGATCCGAATAATATGAGGTTCGGTGATACCTTGTCAGAAGATCAGTTTAGCGGTTATCAGTTTCAGTATATTATTTCCAATCCGCCTTTTGGAATCGACTGGAAAAGAGAAAAGGCAGCAGTGGAAGTAGAAGCAAAGAAAGGTGATCTGGGAAGATTTGCACCGGGACTTCCGAAAATATCAGATGGTCAGCAGTTGTTTGTATTAAATGGTCTTTCAAAGCTTGCACCAAATGGGAAAATGGCAATTATTCAGAACGGTTCACCACTGTTTTCCGGAGATGCGGGAAGCGGACCGTCAGAAATCAGAAGATATATTCTTGAAAATGACTGGCTGGATGCAATTGTGCAATTAGGAACCGACATGTTTATGAATACAGGCATCAGTACTTACATTTGGATTTGTTCCAAGGATAAACCGTTGCATAGAACTGGAAAAGTGCAGTTGATAGATGCATCCCATTGTTATGAAGCAAGAAGAAAAAGCATCGGAACAAAAAGAAATGATATTACAGACCAGTGTCGTGAGTTGATTGTAAAGGCATATGGTGCATTTGAAAATGGTGCTGTATATGGAGATAAAAGTGGTATTTACTGCCAGAGCAAAATATTTGATACAGAGGAATTTGGATATCAGAAGATTGTCGTAGAACAGCCCCAGAGAGATGAAAGTGGAGAAATTGTATTAAAGAAGGGAAAGCCTGTAGCAGATACATCTCTGCGTGATACAGAAAATGTGCCACTGACAGAAGATATCAAGGAGTATTTTAAGAGAGAAGTATTACCATACGCACCGGAAGCATGGATTGATGAGAAGAAAACAAAAAAAGGATATGAGATTCCAATGACAAGATATTTCTATGAATATCAGGTTCCGGAACCAATGGAAGAAATTGCAGTGCGTTTGCATGAACTGGAACTGGATATTCAGAGCAGTTTGGATGCTTTGTTTGGGGAGGAATGATATGAGTAGAGAGATGAAAGATTCTGGAGTTGAATGGATTGGGGAGATACCGGAAGATTGGAATCTGCAACGTGTAAAAAATGCATTTGTTCGAAAAAAAACAGAAGCACATCAAGAAAATCCAGTTGTTTTATCGCTTGCAAGGGCAGGAGTAAAAGTACGTGATTTATCAAAAAATGAAGGACAAATAGCAGAAAGCTATTACAACTATAATCCTGTAGAATTTGGGGATTTGTTATTGAATCCAATGGATTTATACAGTGGTGCTAATTGTAGTATTTCAATGGTTGAAGGAGTTATTAGTCCAGCTTATATCAATCTTCGTGCAAAAGGTGGCTATAGTTCAAGATTCTATGATTATTACTTTAAAACACAATACTGGTCAATGGCAATGTTCGCACATGGGAAAGGTGTTTCTTTTGAGAATAGATGGACCCTAGGAATTGAAGAATTGTTTAACTATAAAATTCCGGTACCGCTGGAGGACGAGCAAGATAAGATTGCAGATTTCTTGGATGAAAGATGTAAAAAATTAAGGCTTGCGACAGAAAAAGTGCAAAATTCTGTTAAAGAATATCAAAAATTAAAGCAATCTATTATCACTCAGGCTGTTACAAATGGAATTACACCTGGGCGATTAATGAAAGAGAGTGGTGTTAATTGGATAGGAAATATTCCAGAAGATTGGAAAGTTACACAATTACGACATTGTGCAAGTATACGATCTGGAATAACATTAGGAAAAACGTATTCAAAAGATACCGAAGTGTTCGAAATGCCATATTTAAGAGTAGCAAATGTTCAGGATGGTTATGTGGATACGAACGATATGGCTGTTCTTCGAGTAAGTAAAGATGAAATAGAGAAGTATAGTTTATCTGCTGGAGAAGTCCTTATGACAGAAGGTGGAGATAGAGATAAACTGGGACGAGGTTGTGTTTGGGATGGAAGAATTGCACCATGTTTACATCAGAATCACATTTTTGCAGTTAAAGTAAAAGAGAAACTGTTAAATCCATATTATTTGGAATATTTAACAGCTTCATCTGTTGGACGCACTTACTTTGATGTTACTGCGGTGAAAACAACGAATTTAGCATGTACAAGTTCAAGCAAGGTATTAGCATTTACAATTCCTTTGCCAAGTATAGAAGAGCAGAATGAAATTGTAGATTATTTGAAAGAAAAATGCGGCTGCATTGAGACTGCTATTTCTAAGAAAGAACAGTTCATAAGTGAACTGGAAAATTACAAAAAATCCCTGATTTACGAGTATGTCACTGGAAAGAAGGAGGTGCCGGAATCTTGAGCATAGATGTTACCACAGAGAAACGTTTTGAATCGGACATTGAAGAATTCTTCTTGTCAGCAACAGGCGGATATACACACAATTATGATACATATGATCCGCAGCTTGGCGTATATAAAGATACTTTGCTACGTTTTGTTCAGAAAACACAGCCGAAGGAATGGAAACGCTTTTTATTACAGAACAAAGTAGATCCGGAACGGAAATTCTGTCTTGCGTTTAATAATGCCTGTGATATGGATGGACTCATTTCTGTATTACGCCATGGCTTCAAGCACAGAGGAATTCCATTTAAAGTCTGCTATTTTAGACCAGAATCAGGTCTGAATCAGACGGCGATGTCTTTATACGAAAAAAATGAGATTACCTGTAACAGGCAATGGTTTTATTCCAACGATACACATAACTCTGTAGATATGGTTCTGGCTGTGAATGGAATTCCGGTATTTGCATTGGAATTAAAAAATCAGTATACCGGACAGAATGTAGATCATGCAAAGCGTCAGTGGATGTATGGTCGTGATCCAAGAGAAATTTGTTTTCAGTTCAATAAAAGAATTTTAGGGTATTTCTGCATTGATCAGTTGGAAGTCTGGATGACAACAAAGCTGGAAGGAAAGAATACATATTTTCTTCCATTCAATCAAGGTTCCAATGGTGCAGGAAAGGATGGCGGAAAAGGAAATCCGGCAAATCCGAATGGCTATCCGACGGCGTACTTCTGGGAGTATGTATTTCAGAAAGACAGTATGATGGATATCATTCAGAAGTTTATCCATTTGCAAATCAAAGAAGAAAAGAAACGTTTGTCGGATGGCACAGAGCAGGTTACAAAAAAGAAAACACTGATATTTCCAAGATATCATCAGTTGGATGTGGTGCGTAAGTTAATTGCAGATGTACGGAAAGAAGGAACGGGGCACAATTATCTGATCCAGCACAGTGCCGGATCTGGAAAATCAAATTCGATTGCCTGGACAGCATATAGACTGGCATCCTTGCATGATGCCAATGATATATCTGTTTTCAGCAGTGTTATTGTAGTGACAGATCGAACTGTGCTAGATGCTCAGCTACAGGAAACGATTTCAGGATTTGACCATACGATAGGTGCAGTAGAAACGATTGATGATAAAAAGAATTCAAAAAATTTGAGAGATGCAATTAATAATGGTGCAAGAATTATTGTAACTACTTTGCAGAAATTTCCGGTGATTTATCAGGAAGTGGATAAGGTTGCCGGAAGAAACTTCGCAATCATTGTTGACGAAGCACATTCTTCACAGACGGGAAGTTCTGCTATGAAATTGAAGGCTGCGCTTGCAGATACAGAGGCAGCATTACGGGAATACGCAGAAATAGAAGGAAAAGCAGAAAATGAAATTGACAGGAATGATAAACTTGTTCAGGAAATGCTGACCCATGGAAAACATCCGAATTTATCATTTTTTGCGTTTACAGCGACTCCGAAACCAGCGACATTAGAGATGTTTGGCAGTCAATGGACAGATGGAAGTTTCCATCCATTTCATATTTATAGCATGAGACAGGCGATTGAAGAAGGATTCATTTTGGATGTTTTGCAGAATTATATGACTTACAGTACCTGTTTCAAAATTGCAAAAGATACACCGGAAAATCCAGAGCTTCCGGAGAGCAGAGCAACAAAGATTATCAAAAAATATGAGAAATTGCATCCATATAATATCAGCCAGAAATCGCAAATTATTGTAGAAACTTTTCGGGAAACGACCAAAAATAAAATTGGTGGAAAAGGGAAAATGATGGTAGTCACAGACTCCAGACTGGCTGCAGTTCGATATTTCCATGAAATTAAACGATATATTCAAGAACGGCATTATGCAGATATGGATATTTTAGCGGCATTTTCCGGTAGCGTGCAGGATGGTGACGAAGAATATACAGAGTCCGGATTAAATGTAAGAAAAGATGGAAGTCATATATCAGAAGGTCAAACAAAGGAAGAGTTTCATGATAACTTTAATGTCCTGGTTGTTGCAGAAAAATATCAGACAGGATTCGATGAGCCTTTGCTACATACTATGATTGTGGACAAAAAACTGAAAAATGTAAAGGCTGTGCAGACATTATCACGTTTGAACCGTACCTGTCCTGGAAAAGTAGATACATTTGTGTTGGATTTCGCAAATAAGAAAGAGGATATTCTAGAAGCATTTCAACCATTTTATCAAGAGACAAGCCTTGAGCAGGAAGTAAATGTGGATTTGATTTACCAGACAGAAAAAGAACTTTTGGATTATGCGATTTATAATGAGAATGATATTAATGCTTTTATAAATGTATGGAATCATCCGGGAAAACAAGATGCAACTGCCATGGGAAAAATGACGAGCGTGTTGAAACCGATAGCAGACAGATACAATTTGAAGAATCCGGAAGAACGGTATCAATTCAGAAGACTGGTAAGAAAGCTGATCCGATGCTACAGCTATATCACACAGGTGGTTCGCATGTTTGATGAAGATATGCATAAGGAATACCTGTTTCTGAGTTATCTGATTGGACTGCTTCCAGAAGAAAAAGAAGAACCAGTTGATCTGGATGGAAAATTGAAACTGGAATATTATAAGCTGCAGAAAACATTCGAAGGTGCAATAACACTGGAGAAAGTTGATGGTCAGTATGTTCCTTCCAAGAAACAGGGAGTACAGGGAAACAGACAGAAAAGCACATTGGATGAAATATTGGACAAGATTAATGAAAAGTATAAAGGGCAGTTTTCAGAAGGTGATCGGGTAATGCTGGGTGCTTTGCATGATAAATTGATTGCAGATGATAAACTGGCAAGCTCGGCTCGCACTTCTGATCCAAGAATATTTACAGAAAGTATTTTTCCATCAGCGTTTGGAAATGCAGCAATGGAAAGCTATATGGAGGCCCAGGACAGTTATGGAGCACTGTTTGAGGACAAAAGCAAGTACGATGCTGTAATGAGTGCGTTAGCAGGGGTGATTTATAGGGAAATGCGTTCTAAAAAGACCGTGGACTACCGGAAAATCGAACGAAATGAACAGGTTCAAATGGTGGCGGAAGAACCAGCTAAATATGGAAAGTAAAAAAGAAACTATGATGGTATGAAAAGGCAAGGGAGGGTTTTTATGTGGCTAGATAATGCGTCAGATATTGATATTTTATTTTATGAGCCGTATGCAAGAATAATTGCCGATATTGCAAAAAATGAACAATATAATCCATTGACAGTCGGTGTGTTTGGATTATGGGGAGCAGGAAAATCAACCTTATTGAAGTTAATAGGTGAAAAACTTAAGAGTCAGGACGGAATTATTTGTGTAACTATTAATGCATGGATGTTTGAATCATATGACGATGCTAAAACCGCAATTATGGAGGCTTTGTTACAGGAACTTAAAGAAGAAGTTCCTGTAGAAGAAACTAAAAAGAAATTGGGAAAATTAATAAAAAGAGTTGACTGGTTTAAGTTAGGAACAAAAGCAATATCCACGCTTGCACCTGTAGTTGCAAGCGTGGCCACAGGAAATCCATTGCCTATGTTGTTGAATGTAACGGGAAGTGCTGAAGAAATTGGAAATACAGTCAAAAATGCAGCAAATTCCATACAATCATTAAAAGATGAATATTGGAAAGAGGAAGATGTATCAAATGATGAAAGCACGATAAACAATATCAGAAAATTTAGAGAGGAATTTTCTGATGCATTGAAAAGTGACGATATTAAAAATGTAGTTGTAATGATAGATGATTTAGACAGATGTCGTCCAGAACGAATAATTGAAATATTGGAAGTAATTAAACTATTCTTGTCTGTTGACAGGACAACATTTATTATTGCTGCAGATGAAAATGTTATAAAGTACTCTATCCGTGAAAAGTATCCACCAATGAATGGATTTGATGTAGAACTGGACAAAGAATACATTGAAAAAATTATTCAATTGCCAATATATATCCCGGAGTTATCGGCAAAGGATATACAAAATTATCTATTATTACTGGTCACACAAAGCTATTTGGAACAAGAGAGTTTTAAGCATCTAATAGATAAGATATTTGAAGAAAAAAGAACAATTTCTGGGGATGTAATTACATTAGAAGAAATTAATAAGTTGATTGATGAGTTAGGGTTGAATTGGCAAGATGGGGGAAAAACAGCTTTTAAAGAAACGGCGAAAATTATTGATGAAATAAGGGAAATTGTTGCTTCTACATTGAAAGGCAATCCACGCCAGGCAAAACGTTTTTTGAACACATTTATTACCAAACGCCAGTTGGCAAAAATTTATTATGGTGATGAAATTGATATTTCCATTTTAGCTAAATTATTAGTGCTGCAAAAGCTGGATAATGACTTGTTTATACAATTGAATGAATGGAATAAAGAATTTGATACTGAAAATAAAGAATTTAAGGAAATTCGAACAAAAGTGAAGGAAGGAAAGGTTGATGCTCAGAATCCGTGGAACACAGCACAAATAAAAAAGTGGCTAGAATGCAAACCTGTTGAATTAGAAAAATATCGATTGGAAAAATATTTTTATTTGACAAGAGAAAATTTGAAAAGATCTAGTATTGACGAGTCTGGATTCAGTAAAAATACGAAAGAAATTTTAGAAAGAATTGGACGAGCTAAATCTGGTCAAATGGTGGCTATTATAAAAGATATGAAAAAATTGAGTGCAGAAGAAATTGCGGATACATTTAAGGTTGTTGCATCTAAAATCGAAAAAGGTGAAATGAAATTTTTTGTTGTAAGAGATTTGTTTTTGAATTTTGATGCATATAAAGGAAAAATAGTGGATGCAATTGGGAAATCAACAGTTCCTATTAAAGCAGGTGATATGGCTGCGTTAAGAACAATGTATAATAGTGATATGGAAAATATGAATACTGTATTAGAAAACATGGTAAAAAGAGGAACGTTAACAGACGAGCAGATTACAGAAATAAAAGAGCAGAGGGAAAGCTAATATGGGTACATCAAAAGGATATATAGCACCAACAACACCGCATTGGTCAACCGCAAAAAGAGCAGTGACGGCCTTTATAAATAATAGAGGCTTTGATTCTAAAGCAAAAGCGGCCAGTAAATATGCAACCGCAATGAAAAAAGATATGTCGACAGGTGGTAGTTTTCAATCGGCGGCAGCAGGAGTCTTAGGTTTTGCACAAAAGGTTGCCTCTGGAGGCATAGATAATGCATTACGTGAGTATCATCGTGAAGATCTTATTGGAAAATCGTCAGAAGTTGTTTGGACAGAATTACTTCATGAATTTACAAATTATGGTGCATCGGTAGAAGATAATATGGCAGCGGATGCATTGTCACAGGCTATGGAGAATTTAGAAATAGAAGATATTGCGGATATAGGGAATGTTTCAGTTGATATATTACTGAAGGAAATGTTGAAAGAATACATAAAAGAAAACTTTGATTTTCGATATGAAGAAAAAATATCCAAAGGGAAAACACCTGCACAAACATCTGCAATTTTAAATGACATGCATGAATATATAGAAAACAGTATTGACGGTGATTTGAACTTGGATAATTTGAAATCGGTCGATTTTTCTAACATGGGAACATCACAAATTGTGGAGGATGCATTAAGCGATGCCTTATCTGTATTTGAAAAGTATTATGGGGAGGATTAAGGATGCAGTTTTGGATTGATAAAGAACAAGAGAAAAAACCAGATGCTGAATGGAAAGATGCATATGTCTTTTCAATTAACCGAAAAAAATATAGTACGATTTTTACCAATATAACGGATAGCTGGTACCGAATGGATCAACTGCAGATTTCTACAATATACGAAGATTTGTTCATAATAGGTTTGAGTATTTTTGCTTTGGATAAAAGAGTGTCCAGAAGAAAATTTAAAGACTGCTGGACTAGAGAGATAAGCGTATCTATTCCAGTATTAGAATATGAGAAATGGAAGCATACGGAATTACAATGGGAAAATATACTGGGATTTTTGACAGGGGATCATTGGCATATTACATTTAGAAAAAGTGAGATAATATATAGTTATAGGGAACGTGCAAATAGAATTCATTTGAATGTTCAAAACTGTAATTGTGTATGTTTGTTTTCTGGAGGATTGGATTCTTTTTGTGGTGCGATTAAACTATTAGAGCACGGAGATTCTCCTTGCCTGATCGGACACAATGAATATCCTAAACTTGCAAAAAGACAGAATTTGTTCGCTAGGACTTTTCAGGACTTTTATCCAGAACAATCTGTTAAATTTATTAGTTTTACAGCAAATTCCAGAGCTCCTATAAGTGAAAAAGAAGGAATATTGAAGGGGAGCGAAAATACTTCTCGTGGCAGGTCATTACTGTTTTTATGTGCAGCACTTAGCGTGGCTGGTATTTTAGGAGAAAATGTACCGGTTTATATCCCGGAAAATGGATTCATCGGACTTAATATTCCATTAACGGGAGGAAGAAAAGGAACTTGCAGTACAAGAACTACTCATCCACACTTTTTAAGACAATTTAATGATATCTTAGAAACGGTAGGAATAAAGAATTCTATTACCAATTTTTTTGCGTACAATACAAAAAGAGAGATTGTAGGACAAGTTAAAGATACAGATGCATTTAAAAGCTGTTATGCAGATACAATTTCATGCTCACATCCTTGTTTAGCAAGATATAATAAAAAGGGCTCTAAAGAATATCCTGTAAACTGTGGATACTGTTATCCGTGTTTGATACGCAAAAGTTCACTTTTGGACATAGATGAGATAAAAAAATATTCTTATCAGGGAGAAGCTTATGATTTTTTGATAGAATATGAAGAAAGTGAGAAGAGTGCAGATTTAAGAGCGGTGCTTGGAAGTATCTATCGTTGTAAATATTCTTCGGATAAAGAATTAAAAAGATATATTAGATGTGTAGGAGAATTAACAGAAGAGGAAGTTGAAAAATTTTTATCATTATACAAGAAAAGTATAGAGGATTTAGTACAACTTTTTTCCGCAGATCAGAGAATGAAGGAGTATCTGGGATTATGATTCAACACCTTATTGATACACACTTTCATCTGGATTATTACAAAGAGCATCAGAAAATATATGACGGAATAAATGAAAGAAAACAATATACATTGTGCATGACGAATTCGCCTGGAGTATATATATCCTGTAAACGCATATATCCGGAAACAAAATATTTGAAATTTGCACTTGGATTCCATCCACAGGATGTATCACTGAAAGATGCGGATTTTTACGATTTTATGCAATTGGTAAATACAACTAATTATGTAGGAGAAATAGGACTTGATTTTTCAAGACAAAGTTATATTTCGAGTAATAAACAATGTATGTATTTTGAGCAAATTGTAAGAGCGTGTGCAGAAAAGGATAAATTAATGTCTGTGCATCTTAGAAGAGCGGAGGAAGAAGCAATATCTATTTTGAAAAAATATCGTCCTCGTAGGTGCATTATTCATTGGTTTAATGGAAACGGAGAGCAATTGCAACAATTAGTGGATATAGGATGTTATTTTTCACTTAATTCTAACATGGTAACAAATGAAAAGAATAAAGAAAAATTGTATTTGATACCAAAAACAAGAGTATTAATTGAAAGTGATGGACCGTTTACAAAAATTGATGGAAAAAAGTACACATTTAACAACTTAATAAAAATATACGAGTTAGTTGCACGATATTATAATGAACCAGACATTATTAAGATGGTTTATGCTAATTTTCGAGATATTCTTTCAAAATAGTGTTAATTGTAAAGTTAGAGGGTGATTTTATGGCAATACGATCAGTAGAATATCTGCAAAGCCTTGTTCGGGAGCTTGCAAAATTGCCGGACGAGACTGAGTGGGTAGAATTCAAATGTAATAACAAGCAGCCACAGATGATTGGTGAATATATTTCTGCTTTGAGCAATTCAGCAGCATTGTGTGAACGACCGAAAGCATATTTAGTTTGGGGTGTGGATGATGCAACGCACAAAATTGTAGGCACTGAATTTCAGTATCGCAAAATGAAAAAAGGGAATGAAGAATTGGAAGCATGGCTTTCAAGGATGCTTTCGCCAAGGATTAATTTCCGGTTTTTTGAAGTTCCGATGGATGAAGGTAATGTTGTGTTGATGGAGATTCCCTGTGCAGAGAAACAACCGGTGCAGTTTGCTGGTGGGGAATATATAAGAATTGGAACAAATAAAAAGAATTTAAAAGAATATCCAGATAAAGAAAGAGAATTATGGCGAACATTTGATTCTACACCATATGAATTGCGTATTGCAATGGGAAATCTGGATGAGGATGAAATGGTGTCTTTACTGGATTATTCTAAGTATTATGACAAACTTGAAATGCCAATCCCAAGAAATCGAGATAAGGTATTGGAAGACCTGCAACATGAAAAATTTATTAAGAAAAATGATGCCGGTACATGGGATATCACGAATATGGGTGCTTTGATGATTGCAAAAGATTTGAAGAAATTTGAATCTTTGCATAGAAGAACTGTTAGAGTGATATGGTATAAAGAAAACTCCAGGCTGGATGCCATAAGAGAAAAAGAATTTTGTGCAGGCTACGCATTTTCGCATGAAGAAATCGTGCAGTATATTATGACAATTATTCCACAGGAAGAAGTTATTGTGGATGCTACGAGAAAATCTGTTGTCAGTTTCCCGGAAATTGCTATCCGTGAGTTGCTAGCAAATGCTATGATACATCAGGATCTTCAGCAAAGGGGAACGAATCCAATGGTGGAGGTGTTTAAAAATCGAATCGAGTTTTCAAATGCCGGAGCACCATTGGTGGCAATCGAAAGAATTGTAGATTCGGTGCCAGTATCCAGAAATGAAAACATTGCCGGATTTATGCACAAATGTGGTATTTGTGAGGAACGTGGTAGTGGTTATGATAAGATTGTTGAAGCAACCGGTAAAAATGAGTTGCTTGCGCCTAGAATTGAAAATCAGAACAATCAATTCACCAAAGCAATATTGTTTGCAAAGGTACCATTTGAATTAACTACCAAAGAAGATCGAATGCGGACTTGCTATATGCAGGCGTGTCTGGCATATGTCAATTTTGAAGGAATTTCTAATTCGGATATTCGGAAAATATTTGGTCTGGGAGAAAAAGAGAAGGCCAAGGCATCGAGACTTCTTACCAGTGCTGTTGAAGGTGGATATATTAAAGTAATGGATCCAGATACAGCACCAAGATATAAAAAGTATATTCCATATTGGGCATAATGTAAGTTTCGCTAAGTTTCACTTATATAAGCACGTGAGAGAATTTTAGTAGAAAAATATGCAAAAAAGGCACTGAAAACAATGGATTATCGGTTTTTCAGTGCCTTTTCCTTGAGTAAAAAGAAAAAATATAATAAATTTAAGTTTTGCTAAGTTTCACTAAGCTCTACTCGCTTGATTTCCGCCACTGTTTCGACGGTTCCCGTTTACCACAATCATCACAGGTCTGTGGCCAGTTGATTTTCCATTCAAAATATTCATCTCTGGTAATCGCACCAGATGTCAGTTCTTCTTTTCTAAGTGTCCATTCTTTTAGAAAATCATTGAGAATCCCATAATTAAACCACATACCAATAGGCGGATGAGCAGGCCAACTATCAGAATCATAGTAGCGGATAGCGGTATCGCCACTGGAATTTGATTTTTCGCTTGGATAAGTCTCTAATTGAAAGAGATTAATCATGCCAGGATTAAATTCGTCAATCCAGAACAGGATTTCCATCAGTTCAGAAGCATTCATCGTAGTTGGCTCATGCAGTGTCAGTGGATTCACATCCAAAATCCTAGCCATTTCAGTAACCAGATCTTTACGGGGAACCCGGTAATTAGTTTCATATTGGGCAAGGCGGTTTGCACCTTTATCGCCCCAGCCAAGAGCTGCACCGAGTTCTGCCTGTGTCATATTCCGGAATGTCCGGATTTTTTTTATTTTATCACCAATTGTCATATCAGATTTCCTGCTTTCTATTTGATAATTCCATTTTACTATCAAAATCTCAGAATGTAAACAGAAACATTCGCAACTAAGCGAATAAAATGCTTGACATTAACATTAAAGCGAACTATAATAACGGAACAGTAAAGTTCGCATTAAAGCGAAAGTAAAAGCTGAAATGTAAATATTTTGTGAATTATCGCAAAAGCAGGTTGGTAAATCGCTTCTGTCAGGCTTTATTAGTGAAAGGATTTTTTAAAATTCCAAAAATCGAATAACATTTTACCCTCGCAGGGCTGTATAGATGAGGGGATATTTAAAATCCTTCTTGTACCTTGAAAATTGAATGAGCTGTACACCATATTTTCCTTTATAGAAAATGTAGCTAACACAGATGCCAAGATCCATAGCTTTTTATGGGGAGCGTTGAAGATACTCCGGAAACGGTCGGTATGTTTGGAAAGAAGCTGCCGACATTCAGAATAATTCTGATAGAGGTTGATTGTAACATTGACAGCAGGTGTATGAATGGAAGCCAACACGCCGAACGGAATGGAAAATCATCATAAGAAGTCTAAACAAAAAGTAGAGTGTACTGACAACGGGCATAACCGCTGTCTGGGAGGTGATGCAGAAGAATACGGAGGAAAGGAGGTATGTGCATCATGAGAAAAACAACAGAGTATAAGGCTGAGAACCGTCTGACAGTAGATATTGAAGGATTAATGGCAATGTTATCCTGCGGAGAAGTAACTGCAAAGAAAATTGCAGATTATGCAGAAGCAAGAGTGATTATTGGAAGACGTGTTCTTTATAACGTGGATAAGATAAAAAAATATCTTGATGCAATGGCAGTGTAATGAAAGATGAGAAGATAAAATACAACAACTTTCCTTCGGAATGAAAAGCAAAAAAGGGAAAATATTCCTGTAAAACAGGCAAATAAAAATTAGCATTTTGCAGGAATTTACCCTTGGAAATCATAAAATATTATGTTAATCTGTGAGCAGATATCAGACAGTATATGACTGATACCGACAGGACAAAAATCATTCCGAATAACGAAAAATGAAGTGAAAGGAATGATTGATATGGCAAGAAAAGATAATAAAGGCAGAAATTTAAAAACAGGTGAATACCAGCGTCCGGATGGACGTTATGAGTATCGCTACAAAGATGAAATTACCGGAAAGCGTAATTCGGTTTATGCAGCTGATCTGGCGAGTTTACGAGAAATGGAAAAGAAGATCAATAAGGATATGGATGATCTGCTTATTACAGATGCATCAGTCAAGAAGCTGACTGTAAATACGTTGTTTGAGCGATACATGGCAACAAAGAATATCAAGGAAAGAACGAAGAAGAATTATATCCGTATGTGGGATTACCGGATACGAAATACTCTTGGAAACATTCGTGTTGTGGATTTCAAGACATCACATGTAAGGACGTTCTTTTCCGCATTGTCAGATGAGGGACTGGCACACAGTACGATCAAAGGTCTTTATGGCTTATTGAATCCCAGTTTTGAACTGGCAGTGGAAGATGGGATTATCCGTAAGAATCCGGTAACAGGAACACTTGGAGATTATGGGGCTCCGGCAAAAGAGAAGGAAGCACTGACACTGGAACAGCAGGAAAAACTTTTGGAATTTGTTGAACAGAGTAATGTGTATAAGCCTCATCTTCCAATGATGCAGGTTATGTTTGGGGCTTGCCTGAGAGTGAGTGAAACCATCGGCTTAACCTGGTCAGATGTGGACATGAAGAACCGAGAGATCCATGTAGGTGGACAGCTTGTGTATTATGAAGGTGATGACGGATATTGTTTCCATGATTCAGAAACCAAAACGGATGCAGGAATCAGAGACATTCCTATGACACAGATGGTATATGATGCGTTCCGTAAACAGAGAGAGCTGAACTTGATGCTTGGTTTGCAGAGTAATGTAGAGATCGGTGGACGCAGTGGATTCATCTTCAATACAAAGCATGGACGTCCAATCATGCCGGCGGGAGTGAACAGCTTTCTGAAAAATATTGTTAATGCCTATAATAAGAAAGAAAGCAAACTGGCAGAAGAAGAGAAGCGAGAGCCGGAGCTGATGCCTCCTATTTCATCGCATACCCTTCGTCATACGGGATGTACCAGACTGGGTGAGAACAATGTCAATCCCAAAGTTATGCAGTATGTGATGGGCCATTCAGATGCACAGATTACAATGAATGTCTACAATCATATTGCAGAGAAGTCTCACGTGGAAAATGAGATGTCTAAAATGAATCTGCCGGAAACTGTACCTGCTGTGGTATAAACCATAAGCTGTTGTCGTAAAATGTGGTAAGAAAATCAGACGAATATATTTTTCCAAGAATTTGTCGTAAAAATGTGGTCAAACCAAGAAAATTGAGTGCGAAAGTAAGTGAAAAATCCCTGTGAAGCCCGTAAAATCAAGGCTTCACAAAATCTTCACAAAATAATTAGCACTCACCTCTTGTTATTGTGACGTTGGTTTTGTCTAGTTTCATATAGTCCCGTAACGCCCTAGTTACAAGGGTTTCACGGATTTTGAAAATTTGTAGCTGTTCATCAAAAATCGTCATTTTTCAGAAATTTGGGGTCAAAATTGGCGTCAGATAGCACACCAGAGAGAAAAATTAAATATTTTATAGACTATGGAACGTACACTTTTGGCGTTCCTTTTCTATTTCCAGTCGTTCAGAAATGGACGGCTTTTTTCATACCCAAAATCGAAAGGAGAAAGAAGAAATATGAATAAGCTAGTAAAGCGATTGCTGACAGGAACGCTTGCTTTTGCAACCATTCTCACGGCATTACCAGTGACGGCGGTTCATGCTTCCGGCAATCAATACTGGACAGAATCAGCAGAACGTGTCGGATACATTGAACACGTTATGAATGATGGTTCTATCAAATCTACATTCAACGAGGGACACATGAAAGTTGAGGGCGAAACTGCCTACTGCGTGGACATCAACACCAATTTCAAGAATGGATATAAAACACGTTCTGACGCAAGCACCCGTATGAGTAGCGATCAGATTGCAGACGTTGCTCTTTCCTTAGAGTACGTCAAGCAATATACCGCTTCTCATACGAACTTGAATTACAAACAAGGTTATCTGTTGGAACAGTGTGTTGTCTGGCAGAGATTGAGTGAACAACTCGGCTGGCAGTGCGACAACGTCAGAGCTTCCTATAATGAAATCTCACAGGCAGTACAGAATGAAGTGTATGCTGGTGCGAAAGCATTTGTGAAAGCAAACAAAGGACGCTATGAATGTGGCGGTTACATTTATACCGGCGAAGGACAGGACATCGGACAGTTTTGGGCGAAGTTAAATGTGGGAAATGCAAAGGTTAAAAAGACTTCTTCCAATCCCACGGTCACAGATGGCAACGCCAACTATTCCTTTGAGGGTGCGACATTTGGTGTCTATTCTGATAAGAGCTGTAACAGCCAGCTTGCCACACTTACTGCCGATGGAAACGGCGATACCAAAGAAGTTGAGGTAAAAGCCGGAACAGTTTATATCAAAGAGCTTTCTGCTCCAAAGGGTTACAAGTTGGATTCTACTGTTCATTCCTTAAATGTGGAAGTTGGAAAAACAGCGACTTTGACTGTTGCTGATACTCCAAAAGTCACAGAAACTTTGATTGATTTATTTAAAATCGACATGGAAACAGGAAAATCCACTCCACAGGGAACTGCTTCTTTAGAGGGTGCAGAGTTTACATGGAGCTATTATGACGGATACTACAATGCAGACAATCTTCCTGCAAAGGCTACCCATACATGGACAACTAAAACCGTTGCAGAAAAAGACCGTGACGGAACTATCCATTATGTATCCAGACTTGCCGACAGCTACAAAGTATCCGGCGACAGCTTCTATACACAGGACGGTAAGAATGTACTGCCACTTGGTACATTCACTGTCACAGAAACAAAAGCACCAAACGGCTACTTGTTAGACGGTGCATATATGCAGGCTGGCGATAAGTCTGAACAGATTAAGGGTTTATATGTAACACAGATTACCGAGGACGGCGACCTTGCCGTACTATCTGGAAGTAACCGGTTTTCCGTATCAGACAAGGTTATCCGTGGCGGTGTCAAAATTCAGAAACGAGATTTAGAAACGGGCGATACAAAGCCACAAGGAAGTGCCACTTTGAAAGATACTGCTTTTGACATCATTTCCTTAAATGATAATTCTGTTTTGGTTGAGGGCAAGCTATACAAGAAAAATGAAGTCGTAAAAACTATTCGTACAGATATTGAGGGTGTCGCTTCTACTTCTTCTGACCTCTTACCTTATGGAAACTTCCGTATCGTTGAAAGTGAAGCTCCAAACGGATATTTGACAGACGGTGCAAAGCCGATTGATTTTACAATCACAGAAAATGGAAAAATCGTGGACTTAACCGACAAAGCCCATTCTATCTACAATCAGATTAAGCGTGGAGATATTGAGGGCGTGAAAATCGGTGCAGGCACACACAAACGTCTTGCTGATGTTCCCTTTAGGATCACAAGCAAGACGACGGGGGAAAATCATGTTGTGGTAACTGATGATAACGGGCAGTTCTCCACTTCTGCTGAATGGGCTTCTCACAAGCATAATACTAACGCAGGCAAGACCAGTGAGGACGGTGTGTGGTTTGGAACTTCTGAACCAGACGACAGCAAGGGTGCATTACCTTATGATACATACATCATTGAAGAAATGAGTTGTGATAGCAACAAAGGCTTTGAACTTATCCCACCTTTTGAAATCGTGGTAGCAAGAAATAATCTTGTGATTGATTTAGGGACTTTGACTGACGAATACGAAAAAGAAATCTCTATCCATACCACAGCGACCAGCAAAGACGGCGAAAAGACTATCCTTGCAGGAAAAGAGGTTACAATCGTTGATACTGTCAAATTAGACGGACTTACAAAAGGCACAAAGTATCAGTTGAAAGGCTGGCAGATGTTAAAGGAAGAAAACGCCGAGCTTATCATTGACGGGAAATGTGTAGAAAATGACTATACCTTTATTGCTGGTGATGAAGCTATGAAAGTAGAAATTGCTTATACATTCAATGCGTCCGAACTTGGCGGTAAAAATCTTGTTACCTTTGAAGAATTGTATGATTTAAGCAATCCAGAAGAACCCGTAAAAGTTGTGGAACATAAAGACATTGAGGACGACGGGCAGACGGTACTTATCACAGAGCGTATCATCAAAATTCATACGACTGCTACCGATAAGGACGGCAATAAAGAACTTGAAGCAGGAAAAGACGTTACAATCATTGATACCGTAACCTTAGAGGGCTTAGAAGTCGGTACACAGTACAAACTTGTGGGCTGGCAGATGTTGAAAGAAGAAAATGCAGAACTTCTTATCAATGGAAAGCGTGTGGAAAGTGATTATATGTTTACCGCTGACAGCGAAACTATGAAAGTGGAAGTTGCTTTTACCTTTGACGCTACTTCCCTTGACGGCAAACAGCTTGTAACTTTTGAAGAATTGTACGATTTGAGCAATCCAGACGAACCGAAGAAAGTTACCGAACATAAGGATATTGAGGATAAGGGACAGACGATTACTTTTAAGGAAAAGCCAGAAGAACCAGAGAAACCCGAAACACCACCGACACCAGAAAAGCCTAACAGACCTAGCGACAGTCCCAAAACGGGCGACAGTACAAATGTAATGGCATTTGTTGTGATGTTGCTTGCGTCTGCTGGTGGACTGGCTGGAACATATCTTTACAAACGCCGTAAAATGAAGAAATCATAAGGCGGTAACGGTATGAGGAAAGAAAAATCACGCTCTCCGCCGAAGCTGTCAAACGGCAGATTTTTGCTTATTCTGGCTTGTCTGCCTACAACCTGCAAGAACACGGATAGTCAAGGGTGCGTAAGCATTGATTTTACCCTTTACTATCTGGGGGATTGCTGGTACTTTCCAAACCGCCAGAATAAGAAATCACAATTAAAAAACTTATCAAATATAGAAAGAAACGAGGTAAAACAATATGGAAATGAAATATGTCGTGCCAGATATGGCACAGTCTTTTGGAACTCTTGAATTTGCAGGCGAAAGTGAGCCAGTCTTTGAAAGAGATAAAAATAACCGCAGGGTCTTAGCCAGACGAAGCTATAACCTTTATTCTGACGTACAGAAAGGCGAAAATGTTGTGGTAGAAATTCCCGTGCAGGCTGGCGAAAAGCATTTCAAGTATGAGCAGAAAGTAAAACTTGTCAATCCGAAGTTATACGGCAGAGGTTACGCAATCGGGGATATGGGACATACCGATTATGTGTTGCTTGCTGATGATATTGTAGCAGTTGAAGAAAAGTAAAGGAGTGAAGAATTTATGAGATTATCAAACGGGTTTGTTATTGACAAAGAGAAAACATTTGGAGAATTAAAATTTACAGCGGTGCGTGATGTGTTCTTGCAGAATGAGGACGGGACACCGAGTACCCAGCTTAAAAAGCGTATCTATGATTTGAAGTGCAGTCTGCATGGTGGAATTATCCCCGTGTCCGTACCGCCAGAAGTACCGTTAAGGGAATTTCCGTACAATGCAGTCGTGGAGCTTGTCAATCCCGTAGCCGATACGGTATCACGAAAAACCTATACGGGTGCAGATGTGGACTGGTATGTAAAGGCAGAGGATATTGTGTTGAAGAATAAAGGCAACCAGAACGCAGGCAATCCACAGAATAATAACACGCAGGGACAACCGAAAAAATAGTAATTGATATACCTTTCAAAAAAAAGTGTTGTTCAATTAAAATATACTGTTGACATTCAATGTACTGTGTAGTACGATATACCTATCAAGAAAACAGTGAGGTGAACAACATGAACTTAGACAAATGGAAATCTCAAATAGTGCGAGGTACATTGGAATATTGTATTTTGCTAATGCTGGATAAAAAAGTATATTATGGGTATGAGATTTTACAAGAATTGAGCAAATATCCTATAATTACTTCTACGGAAAGTACAGTATATCCATTGTTAAGAAGATTACAAAAGGAAAACTACTTGCAATCAACTTGGCAAGAGTCCACAGAGGGCTTGCCACCTCGTAAGTATTATTCATTAACACCAGACGGAAAAAATTATCTGGACGCTATGAATACTGAATGGGAAAATTTATTAAATGCTATGTCTGATTTGAAAGGAGAATAAAATTATGAATACTACGTTTGAAAAATACTTAGATACTATTGATAAATGTTTGAAACCACTTCCAACTTCTGAACGTGTTGATATTGTAAAGGAAATAAAAGGCTCTATTTTAGAAATGGAAAGCGAAAACCTCTCAACAGAACAAATTTTAACTAGATTAGGAAAGCCAAAAGACCTTGCAAAAGCCTATCTTGGAGATTTACTTGCAAAGGAAAACGGTTTTAGCTGGAACAGATTTTTAACAGTTTGTGCTTTTTATAGCTTAGTAGGTTTTTCTGGATTGTTTGTAATACCAGTTTTAGTTATTGTTGCACCTACTTTTATTCTGTGTGGTGTTGCTTCTGCTGTATTAGGGATTATAAAATTAGTAGATTATTTATTACATTTGAATATTCCTTATGTAGATTATATTGGTTTTCAATTTGGAAATACAGCTTTAAGCCCTATCCCAGTATTTATCTTATCACTAATCACGGGGATAATCTTGTTCTTATTAGGACGAGGTGCATGGAAGTTATTGATTACCTATTGCAAAGGTATTAGTAAAACTAAAAACAATTTATCAATTTAATATGTATGTGTATTTAAGCAGTTAGTCTTAGGATTGACTGCTTTTTCACACCCAGAAAGGAGTGATTGATTTATGCGTAAGATTTGGAATAAAGGACACCGTATCAGAGCAAGCGACAAGCACCTTGTTTACCATTTTTCCATAGGAACGCTTCTGTTTCTGTTCGTGGCGGTTCTTTTGCTAGTCAATATCAAACAGCTCATGCATACCGATTGGGAACATTTCAGCTTGTTAGAAAATGGCTTGACGCTTTCCCCTTACAACTTCATAACCATACTGATAGCGACTGGTGTTTGTGCATTGGTCGCTTTTCTGTATTACCGCTTCTGTTACGACAGTTTCAAGAAGCTCCTGCACCGTCAAAAGCTGGCAAGAATGATACTGGAAAATAAGTGGTATGAAGCCGATACCGTACAAGACAGCGGTTTTTTTACTGACCTGCAAAGCAGATCAAGGGAAAAAATCGTCTGGTTTCCAAAGATTTATTATCAAATGGAAAAGGGACTGCTTCATATCCGCTGTGAAATTACGCTGGGAAAATATCAAGACCAGCTTTTACGGTTAGAGGATAAATTGGAAAGTGGCTTGTATTGCGAGCTGACCGACAAGACCTTACATGACGGCTATATCGAATATACCCTGCTTTATGATATGATAGCGAACCGCATTACCATTGATGAAGTACGGGCAGAAAACGGCTGTCTAAAGCTGATGAAAAATCTTGTCTGGGAATATGACGCACTCCCTCACGCTCTGATTGCTGGAGGGACGGGTGGCGGTAAAACCTATTTTCTGCTGACGCTCATTGAAGCCTTACTGCATACCAACGCTGTCCTTTACATCTTAGACCCGAAGAACGGTGACCTTGCAGACTTAGGGACAGTTATGGGAAATGTGTATCATACCAAAGAAGAAATGATAGATTGCGTCCATGCTTTTTATGAGGGCATGGTACAGCGAAGTGAGGAAATGAAACGACACCCGAACTATAAGACGGGCGAAAACTACGCCTATCTGGGACTGCCACCCTGCTTTCTTATCTTTGATGAATATGTGGCATTTTTTGAAATGCTGGGGACGAAAGAAAGTGTGAGCTTACTTAGCCAGTTAAAGAAAATCGTTATGTTAGGACGACAAGCAGGTTATTTCCTTATCGTTGCCTGCCAGCGTCCAGACGCAAAGTATTTCTCGGACGGTATCAGAGATAACTTCAATTTCCGTGTGGGACTTGGGCGTATCAGCGAATTAGGTTACGGTATGCTGTTCGGTTCAGATGTGAAAAAGCAGTTTTTCCAGAAACGTATCAAGGGGCGTGGCTATTGTGATGTGGGAACAAGTGTTATCAGCGAATTTTACACGCCTTTAGTCCCGAAAGGACATGATTTTTTGCAGACTATCGGCTCTCTTGTACAAGCAAGGCAGGACGGGACGGCGACGTGCGAAGCGAAAGGCGACGGCACGGAC
>ERZ1036431.416-NODE-416-length-28125-cov-62.483399_pt1 | contig 28125 bp, 20 predicted proteins | sample MGYA00514222_ERZ1036431 | MGnify/ENA primary metagenome ERZ1036431 (study PRJEB33795, sample SAMN09464926) | human gut metagenome | host: Homo sapiens | place: USA: Stanford, California | collected 2016-08 | study: EMG produced TPA metagenomics assembly of the... | reverse complement strand
TGTCGATAGAACCGTCAAGGATAGCGTCGATGATACCACGAGTATCTTTGATAGAGATACGTTTGCCAGTACCATTCCAACCAGTGTTAACCAAGTATGCTTTAGCACCAGTTTTTTCCATCTTCTTCACCAGTTCTTCACCGTATTTAGTTGGGTGCAGTGACAAGAAAGCAGCACCGAAACAAGCCGAGAATGTCGGAGTCGGTTCAGTGATACCACGTTCTGTACCAGCCAATTTAGCTGTAAATCCAGACAGGAAGTAGTACTGAGCTTGTTCCGGGTTCAAGATAGATACCGGAGGCAATACACCGAAGGCATCAGCTGACAAGAAGATAACTTGTTTAGCGTGAGGACCTTTAGACACCGGTTTAACGATGTTTTCGATGTGGTAGATAGGATAAGAAACACGAGTGTTTTCAGTTACTGACTTGTCAGCGAAGTTGATTTCGCCTTCAGCGTTTACTGTACAGTTTTCCAACAGTGCATCGCGTTTGATAGCATTCCAGATGTCTGGTTCGCTTTCTTTATCCAAGTTGATAACCTTAGCGTAGCAACCACCTTCGAAGTTGAATACACCTTCGTCATCCCATCCGTGTTCGTCATCACCGATCAACAGACGTTTCGGGTCAGTAGACAAAGTTGTCTTACCTGTACCAGACAGACCGAAGAAAATAGCAGAGCTCTTACCTTCTTTATCTGTGTTAGCAGAGCAGTGCATAGAAGCCATACCGTTTAAAGGCAACAAGTAGTTCATGTAAGAGAACATACCTTTCTTCATTTCACCACCGTACCAAGTATTCAGGATCACCTGGATCTTTTCAGTCAAGTTGAATACAACTGCAGTTTCTGAGTTCAATCCCAGTTCTTTGTAGTTTTCAACCTTAGCCTTAGAAGCGTTCATGATAACGAAATCAGGTTCACCGAAGTTAGCCAATTCTTCAGCTGTCGGACGGATGAACATGTTTGTTACGAAGTGAGCTTGCCATGCAACTTCCATGATGAAGCGCAATTTCAAGCGAGAGTTTTCGTTAGCACCACAGAAAGCATCAACAACGAACAGTCTTTTGTTAGACAATTCTTTAGTTGCCAATTCTTTTACGGCTTTCCAGCATTTTGCATCAACTGGTTTGTTGTCGTTTTTGTATTCTTCAGAAGTCCACCATACTGTATTTTCGCTGGTTTCATCTTTTACGAAGAATTTATCTTTAGGAGAACGTCCTGTATAAACGCCGGTCATTACGTTTACAGCGCCCATGTTAGTTACCTGGCCTTTTTCGAAACCTTCCAAACCTGGTTTTGTTTCTTCAGCGAACAAAACGTCGTAAGACGGATTGTGCACAATCTCGGTCACACCTGTGATACCGTACTTGCTTAAATCTAAATTTGCCATTTTCTTTTGAATTAATTAAAATTGGTATTTTGTTTTCTATCTCTTTTCACCTTAACATGGGGAGCTTTGGATACCCCCTTGTAAATCCGGCTACAAAAGTAATACTTTCTTTGGAAAGGAAGAAGGTATTAGAGAAATTTTTCCCTAATTGAAACTCTTTTATAAATTCCTAACAATATCTGCAAACTGAATATTGCAATTTGAAAGATTATCGTTTACTTTGCAAGTCAGTATGCTAGCAATGCTGTGAAAATGAGATTAAAATCTGATTAAAATATAATATGAAAGTAATTGATTTTGGCCAAACTAATTCGATTCTAAACCAGTACATATCCGAAATTAGAAATGTAGAAGTTCAGAACGACCGCCTGCGTTTCCGCCGTAACATCGAACGGATCGGAGAAATCATGGCTTATGAAATGAGTAAAGAGTTTAAATACTCGGTAAAGAACATCCAGACACCACTGGGAATCGCTCCGGTCAGTACACCGGACAACAATTTAGTAATCAGTACGATCCTCCGTGCAGGTCTGCCTTTCCATCAAGGTTTCCTTAGTTATTTCGATGGGGCGGAGAATGCGTTTGTTTCCGCTTACCGCAAATATAAAGATACGCTAAAATTCGATATACACATAGAATATATCGCTTCTCCCCGCATTGATGACAAAACACTGATTATCACCGACCCTATGCTGGCAACAGGAGGCAGTATGGAACTTAGTTACCAGGCAATGCTGACCAAAGGACACCCTGCCGAAATTCATGTTGCTTCGATTATCGCCAGCCAAAAGGCTATCGATCATATAAAGAATGTATTTCCGGAAGACAAGACGACAATCTGGTGCGCTGCCATCGATCCCGAACTCAACGAACATTCTTACATTGTTCCGGGACTGGGCGATGCAGGCGATCTTGCCTATGGCGAAAAAGAATAAACGTTTAAAGATTCTTCCGATATTGCTGCGGTGAAACCCCAACCTGCTTCTTAAAGAACGTACCGAAATAAGAAGCATTGGGGAAGCCGAAGGCATTTGAAATCTCCTGAATATCTTTCTGCGTATTTTTAAGCAATGAGATACTCTTACGAATGATAGCTTTGAATACAAGTTCCTGCACGGTATATCCGCAGATACTCTTAGAAACGGCAGAAAGATATTTAGGAGACAAACACAATTTATCCGCATAAAACTCAACACCCCGTTCCTGCATATAATATTTTTCGATTAACTGGATCAAGTGAATAAAGACTTCATTTTTGCGTCCTCCCACTTCCCGCCCGTCATTGACAAGTTTGCGATTATAAATAGAGCAAATCCTGTACGTCAATGCAAGTAGAAGTAATTTCTGCTCATAAAGTTTAAATGAATTTTCTTCCGACTGTAACACATTGTCCAATAAAGACATATACTTTACTATCTCTTCTTCCTCACCAGTAGACCATACACAAGAAGGTTCTTCGGGAGTAAGGCGGGAATACATATACATGGAAACAACCAGATTCCCCATAATATCCCGAATAGGTTCTATCTGATAAATCAAAATCCGTACCTCCATGTCTTCCGACTCTTGCAAAACCTGAAACTCGCCGTCTTCGGGAATAAACAAACTTTCGCCTGCTCCTGCGAAATGCTTTTTCTGATTAAGCGAAAACTGGAAATTACCCTGGCGGCAAATAATCAGCCCCAGCCCTTTCATTTGGAAAGGTTTCTTCAGTGAGGGTGGAAAATTTACAAATATCCCTTCGGAGCTACATATATTTTTCCCACTTAACAAATCGCAATCAAACTGCAATAAACGATCTTGTCCGCTATCCATCATACTAATATATTAACAGATCATTATCAAAAACGACGCTAAGTTAGCAATTTTCGTTTAGGATAAGGAACAACGAGCACAAATATCATACAAATTAACCCACCATAAATTGTCCATCCCGCCATCTCTTTGAGTGCAGAGAGCGTGGCCTGCACCTGAATACGCCCTTTGGTAGATATAGCAGCCATGTTACGGGCTTCCGTCTCACTCTTTCCCTGATATTTCATACCTTGTACCGTACCAAGGAAGGAAGTGGAAGCATCTGGATTAAGCAGGTCCACATTTTGCGCATAACGGGTTATATAGTGTTGTTGCCGCTCCTGCAAAACATTTGTATAAATTGCTCCGCCAATACTCGGTCCCACAACCATACGCACAGTAAGCATAATACAGATCCAGGTAGAAAGATATTTAAAAGGCATACGTTGATTGGCATAAGCAGCCGTCAGCGCATACAGAATCATCATGCCTGTGGCACGGATGATAACTGCATATTTCAGACGCTCGTAAACTCCTGCTGTCTGTACCTCGAAATACATGAAAACAGCTGATAAAGACAGGAAGAAGAATCCCATCGCAAACAGATACTTAAAATGTAATCCTTTACCTCCCAACACCATAGCAATCACGGCACCAATAGCATAACCTACCATACACCAATTACCTAATGAAGCATTTTGCAGATTATCGAGATGCATCCCCACTCCTGCAAACACATTGACAAACATAGCACTGGAGTTTATCACCATCAATAATAAGTAAAGTAATGCTCCCATACGTATAGTACGCAGTTTGAACGCATCCAGTAAAACATAAGGCGACCGGCGCGTTACATCCATATATAGAAAAATTCCCGCAAACAGAATACTTACAGCTGTCGCCCAACGGATAGATTCGTCATCATACCAGTCGAGTACTTTTCCATAAACCAGCACATACGTGAGACAAGTCAGCGAGATGCAAAATGCAGTGACATTGCCGAACTTACGGAAATTAATAGGAAACCTTCCGGGAAACTTATAATTCGGCATGGTAATAAACAAGAGCAAAATAGAGATCAGGAGAATCCCCATCATAAAGTAATACACATATTTCCACTCATATTCAAAGGACAGCCAAGCCGTCAATGCTGTGCCCGACTGTCCCAGAATCATAAAAAACAGATAAACAGCCGGCTGACTCACACATCTTTCAATGTCCAATTTATTCCAACCGGCAGTATCTTTCGGCTCCAAGCCCGGAGTAATATTGCGGGTAGCTTCCATTCCACCTGCATACCAAATGAGTGTGAACAGATTGACCATCATCAGTACCATACGCAAGAAACCCGTCAGAAGACTACAAAGCGCCAACAGAAAAACGCTGTCTGTCTTTGCACAGATATAACTGAATATATACATGAACGCAAACCCGACAATACACATCATCTTCTCCCGCCGCACACACACCAACTGATATAGGAAAGGAGCAAAGGCTGCCATACCAATAGAAGTAACAAAGTTGGCAAACTGGATATGCTCGGATATAATGCCAAGCCCGCTCATCATTTCGGTGCTATTCACCGAATAAACCCCGCCTACCGTAAGAATCGGCAGAAAGAAAAATAACAGAATGATAATACCCAACGGTTTGGGCATCCAGCTATAGAAAGGATAATTTTTAGGATAAGAGGGCATTAATTTTTGATTTATGAATTATGATTTATAAATTATAGGTGCACGGTGGTTAGAGTTTGGCTTTCACTACTACCATCATGCCTGCTGCTAATCGTTCGTTGTCTTCTTTCGATAAATCGGTGAAGTCGATGCGTACGGGGATGCGCTGTTGGATCTTCACAAAGTTGCCTGCGGAGTTATCGGTCGGCACTAATGAATATTTGGAGCCGGTAGCTCCTGATATAGAGGTGACTTTGCCTTTAAACTCTTTATCGCTAATGGCATCTACTGTGACAAATACTTCCTGTCCGATATGCAGGTTCTCGATTTGTGTCTCCTTATAATTGGCAACGATCCATTTCTGGGTATCAGGAAGAATATAGGTGATGGTCTGCCCTGCCGAAATAAACTGTCCTTCCTCTAATGAGCGACGGCCGAGTTTTCCGTCACAAGGAGCTATTACAACCGTATAAGAAAGATTCAACCGGGCCATTTCGAGCGCAGCTGTTGCTCTTTGAATAGCCGCTTCGGTATTCATGCGACGGTAGGACACTTCATCTACACCGGAAAGAGCTGCTTTTTTCTGCCTTTTCGTAGCTTCCAGCTTCTTACGCGTAGCTTCATAATCAGTGACAATCTGTTCAAGTTGGATAGGAGTAGCCGCATTTCGTTTCACGAGGTTCTCATATCGTTTACGGTCTTTTTCCAGTTTCGCCAACCGTACTTCAATTTCGGCAATAGACGCATCGTAAACAGATGCTGTTGTCTGCGTGGTATTGAGTGTAGCATTGATGACGGTCGCACCGGCTTGCGCATCCTTCAAGGCAGCTTCAGCCTCCATTACGCGAATTTTATATTCATGATCATCCAGTACCAGCAAAGTATCTCCTTTATGTACCTCCTGATGTTCTGTAAAGTAGATTTTGTCAATGTAACCTGAAGCACGTAGATTGATAGGAGACACATATTGTTCTATTTGTGCATCGTTACTAGTCTCCGTCTGGCTATAATTCAAAAAAAGGCAGATCACTTCAATCACTCCCCAAACAATAATAGCCACTCCGAAAAGGCTGATAGCAATCTGCCAGCGACGAAGTTTCTTCATTTTTTTTGCTTTCTCCTGATGAGTAGCGGAAGGGAGGTTATTTTCCATTGTTTCCATATTTATGATTGTTATTTGCGTATTATTTGACTAATGATTCTATTTGTCCGGTCAGTTTAAGCAGCATCAGGTTAGTCACCCGATAGTTATAATGTGCGCTGATATAGTTGTTTTGAGCTTCGCTCATCTGCATCTCATCTTGCAGCACTTCCGTCATAGAAGCAATGCCTTCCCGGTAACGGTCGGAAGTGACTGCGTACACATCTTCGGCAAGCAAGTAGTTATCCTTCTGTTTCTTAAAGTTACGCTGATTGTTCATTAGGTCGTTCACAGCATTCAGATATTGAGTTTGCAAATTCTTCCGGGCGTCTTCCCATGCCAGTCTTTTGTTCTCTATATCGATCATCGCCTTCTTTATTTTATAGGTTTTATCCAGTCCGTCGAAAATCGGAATACGCAAGGTTAGCCCCACTCCATAGGAACGAAACCATTGATTGGACGGACCGGAGTGGAACCAATGATAACCTTTATCCGTATATGCGGCATATCGCCAGCTGCCTGTCAGAGTAAGAGAAGGGATATATCCATTAGTAATGATCTTCTTTTGTCGTTCCGCCAGTTGCACTTGCGATTGTGAGAGTTGAAGTTCATAGATATTTTCCGACAAGCCGGTCAGGGCTACTGTAGTAATGCTATCGGTATTTACCGGTGTCAGCGCAATTTCCTTTTCAGCCGGATAATCCATAATGTATTTCAGCATATTCAATTGCTGTTTCATCATTGCTTGTGCATTGTCATATTGCACCTTCAGATTTTCCAAATTGATATTGACTCTTTTCAGATCGACTTCCATAGACATTCCATTATCGAAGAAAGCCTGTGTAATATCTCTCAATTCTTCCAGACGGGTGATATTTGCTTTTATCAGCATGATTTGTTCGGCCGTGACTTGTCCGAGATAATACATCTTACTGATTTGAAGAATAACATCTTCCCTAGCTTTTCCATAAGACAGACGACTGATTTCTTCCATCACTTTAGCTATGGACATAGAAGTATAAAGAGTCTGATTGAAAAGCGGCATCTGCATTTCCAGTCCTGCATTAGCAGAATGTTGCAATGTTTTCGTTATATTATAGGGAACTCCGTAAGATGAACCGTCTGTGACTGACACCGGAGGATCAAAATTGTTATTATAACCGGCTATCGCATTAATTTGCGGCAGCAGCTTCGAACGGTTTTCAGATACGCCATATTTACTTTTTTGTATTTCTTTACGTTTCCCTTCTAACGACAAGTTATTGTCAATACCAATGCGGAGACAATCCTCTAATGTCAGAATCTCTACCTCCTGTGTGTTCCCGTTTAACACGAACAAGAAAAAAAAGGAAAAAATGAATAGTAGTCTTTTCATAACATAATGCTCTATTATTGGCTACAAATTTAGTAGCTTACAGCATAATAAGACTATCCACAAACTATTTGTTTATATTCATATTTTCCTTTTTCAATGAACAAACAATAAACAACTACTCTCATAAAACATCACACTTAATATGTTTCTATGAACAGCGTTTGTTTTTTCATATTTTTTTAGTGAATGTAAAATAAGGGCGGCGCTCTTTGTGAGGAGGAGTGCCGCCCTTATTTTATAACCTTACCATACATTATGAAGGTTAATGACTATTACATTTCGCTTAAGACTTCTTCGCAATCTTGTTCCGCTGCGTCCACGCAAGGACCATAACTCCGATCAGCAACAAAGCCAATGCTGCATAAGCAATACTTTCTGTAACCTGTATGCTTTGTGGATCAAACCACATTTCGATGGTATGTTCTCCTGCCGGTACATTTATCGCACGCAAGATATAATCTGCACGGGCAATATCGACGGGCTGACCGTCAATAGTCGCCTGCCATCCCGGATAATATATTTCGGAGAAGACAACAACTCCGTCTTTAGGAGTGGAAGCCTTGTAAACCAGACGATTCGGCTCATAACTAGTCAACTGGATGGTAGATAGAGAATCTTTATATCCTTCTGTCACACCTTTCAATTGTTCTTTAAACTTCACATCCACTACGGCTGTTTCCGTTGGAAGAATATCATTCAAAGCGTCGATTTCTTCATTTGCATTATTTACATACTGCACCTTATCTACGAACCACGCATTGCCGTATGCATAAGGATTTACCACAGGAACAGCCTGCCCTTGCTCTCCGGCAGGGAAAATGAAATATTTTGTATTCAGCATATTCAGTACACGGAATTTGGAAGCGTCTACACTGTCCATCTGTCCGCCGGCAGTAGCCACCGCCTGATAGGTTTCCTGCATTTCGGGCACGATATGATGATCGATCATTTCCTGATAGCGACGGAGCTTCGCTGCATGATAGCCACCGACACTTTTATGCCAGTATGCTGTATTGTTTTCATTAAACGTATTACCGGGAAAACCTATAAAGTTCAACACACGATAATTTAAAGTAGTATCCTGAAGAATCATCTCATCCGCCTGTGTTTTAACAAACGCTTCCGCCTGCTTGGATTTCGGCACAAACTGTTCGTCATTCAAATAGCGTTTATTGATGCTCCACATATCTATCAGACATAAAAGCGAAATACCAGCCAATGTGAAAGAAGCTTTCAACTTCCGCTGTTGATAGAGGAATAAAAGCACGCAACCTATCACGATAATAAAGAAACTGCGCCATGCATCTGAAGCAACAACAGCTTTACGCATTTCGGTCAGATTGGTTACAATCGGCGCAAGATGTTGGGCACGGGATTCGGCAGGAAGCACTTGCTCCAAAGTAGCTATTTCTTGTGCTGTAACAAAGCTGGAGGAGGAGACTCCCGGAGCAACCGCCAGAATCAACGCAACACCGGCAGTCAATACCAGAGTAGCAATCACGCCTCCGCGATTCTCTTTCAATTTCAACGTATCCGGCTTGTTCAAAATCTCTTTCAAGGCAAAAATCGCCAGCAAAGGAATGGTAAATTCAGCAATCACCAAAATGGAAGAAACAGCGCGGAACTTGTTGTACATCGGAACGTAATCGATAAAGAAGTCTGTCAGCCCCATGAAATTCTTTCCCCATGAAAGCAGAATCGAAAAGATAGTAGCTCCCAGCAATGCCCATTTGAGAGGACCTTTCACAATGAAACAACCTAATACGAACAGGAACATTACAAATGCACCGACATATACCGGTCCAGCAGTCCATGGCTGTTCACCGAAGTATTGTCGTGGAAACTGTGAATAAATACCGCTATACATTGGATTGGCTTTTGCCATAGCAACTTCGCTTTGCGACATCGTAGCCCCTGATCCTCCTCCCTTTACGTTCGGAACCAGCAACGTCAATGTCTCGCCGATACCATAACTCCAGTTGGTTATGTAGTCACGGTCCAACCCGCTACTTACCTGGCTAGCCGCAGCGCCCTCCTGCTTCAATTCGCTCTTGCCGCGCATCGTCTCCTTACTATATTCATAAGTATGATACAGATTGGAGATATTGATACAAACTCCTACCACGGCAGCCAATGCCAAAATTGCGCTGGCCTTGAAGAAATGGGGCAGTTCTTTCTTTTTATAAGCATCTTCAAAGTACGCTCCCACAAAAAACAGGATCACAAACATGAAATAATAGCTCATCTGAATGTGATTCGACTGAATCTGAAGGGCGATGAACAGCGCTGTAATAATTCCGCCCAACAAGTATTTCTTCCGGTAAGCCAGAACGACACCCGCAATCGTAGGTGGGATATAAGCCAACGTCACAAACTTCCAAATGTGCCCTGCCGGTATCAGAATGAAGAAATAGGAAGAAAAAGCCCATATCACTCCGCCCAATCCTGCCAGCCAAGCCGATATTCCGAAAGCCCGCAAAAGAATATAGAATCCGAGCATCATAATAAAAGTCAGCACTACATAATCCGGGAGAAAGAGGCGATAAACCTTCTCCACCCCTTTCAGGGACGTTGTCGAGTCGTAACTCGGAGACATCTGATAGGTAGGCATACCTCCAAAAATCGAATTCGTCCAGCGCGTACGTTCTCCGGTACGTTCGAGATACTCTTTCGATTCTTGTCCCGCGCCGACTCCGGCAGCCGTGTCATGCTGAAACAAGATACGACCTTCAATATCAGCCGGAAAAAAATAGGCGAAAGAAAGAATGATAAAAGCCAGAATAGCTATTAAGTCGGGAAGAAACTTTTTCATTTACAATGACACGATTTACTATTTACGATTGAAGTTTGAATATAAAATAAATTACGATCTGACAATCCAATATTTACAATTGATAACGGTAGAATACCGATCTCCCACATTTATCAATCGTAAATAGTAAATCGTCAAATCGTAAATCTAATTAGTATCTATAATGATCTGCTTTATAAGGTCCGTCCACTGACACACCAATATAAGCAGCCTGTTCAGGAGTCAACTTAGTCAGTTTCACGCCGATCTTTTCAAGATGCAGGCGGGCAACTTCTTCGTCCAGATGCTTCGGCAAGCGATATACATTGATATCATATTTCTTGTTGAACAGTTCCATCTGTGCCAATGTCTGATTGGTAAATGAATTACTCATCACAAATGACGGATGACCGGTTGCACATCCCAGATTTACCAAACGACCGTCAGCAAGCAAAATGATGCTGTGTCCATCCGGGAAATAATAACGGTCTACTTGTGGTTTGATGTTCACACATTTGATACCCGGATAATGTTTCAAGGCATCTACCTGAATTTCATTATCGAAATGACCGATATTGCAAACGATAGACTGATCTTTCATTTTCTCCATGTGGTCGATACGGATAATATCGATATTACCTGTAGTAGTCACAAAAATATTGCCTTCCATGCAAGCTTCTTCCATAGTCACCACTTCAAAGCCTTCCATGGCAGCCTGCAATGCACAGATCGGATCTACTTCCGTCACGAGCACCCGCGCTCCGTAAGAACGCATAGAATGAGAACAGCCTTTACCCACATCACCATAACCACATACTACCACCACTTTTCCGGCAATCATTACATCCGTTGCACGCTTGATACCATCAGCCAGCGATTCGCGGCAGCCATACAGGTTGTCAAACTTAGATTTTGTGACCGAATCATTCACATTGAATGCCGGGAACAACAGTTTGCCTTCTTCCTGCATCTGATACAAACGGTGTACACCTGTCGTAGTTTCTTCAGACACGCCACGCATTTCTTCCGCTACACGATGCCAGCGAGTACTGTCTTCCGCCAACACTTTCTTCAAGATTGCATTCAGTTCTATTTCGTCCTCTGCATGTACTTCTTTATCCAATACGGCAGCATTATTCTCTGCATCATAACCTACGTGAATCATCATCGTAGCGTCACCGCCATCATCTACAATCACATTCGGTCCTTTACCACCTGCAAAGCTCAATGCTTGCAATGTACACCACCAATAATCAGCAAGAGTCTCCCCCTTCCATGCAAACACAGGCACACCCGTAGCAGCAATTGCAGCCGCCGCATGATCCTGCGTTGAATATATATTACAAGAGCACCAACGTACTTCAGCTCCTAAAGCCACTAACGTTTCAATCAGCACAGCCGTCTGAATGGTCATGTGCAACGATCCCATAATGCGGGCACCTTTTAACGGTTTGGATTCTCCATACTTTTCGCGAAGAGCCATCAGGCCGGGCATTTCTTTTTCTGCCAAATCGATTTCCTTGCGTCCGAAATCAGCAAGCGTAATATCTGCCACCTTATAGGGCAGAGTAGAGAATAATTCTGTAGACATATTGTAAATCATTTATATATAATTGGTGCAAAGATAGAACATTCTGATTAGTAGGGCAAAAGCTATCCGTTTTTTTTATATTATAATAACTTGGGAGGCAATCCGCGTCTCGGAATATTGTCTTATATTTGCAACAGATAAGAAACTTTTTTGTATCTATCTGATTGATAGAATTTAATTGAGGAATAATAAGTTGTTGGTAACGATTTGGCGAAAGTCAAGTTGCACTAATAATCTATGCTTTGCTTACATCAAAACAACTCTATGCAAATATAGAGGAGATTTTGTTAATAACCAAAATATTCAGAAGTATTATAACAGAGACCAATTCTTTTCAGGCTCTGTTATAATTTAAGATTTAGACTATTTCTTTTTTCTCTTATTTGTATTCAGTTTTTGAATATCTTTCTCCAACTCTTTGATGCTTTCCAATCGCTCCAACTGTTTTTGAACCTCCTTGTATTTGTCATACTCATCAGCGGCTTTTTGCAGTGCCAATTTATGAGAAATGGACCCAGCGTGTTCCAGTATATTTTTGTCATTCATCGTAAGCACCTGCTTCAGTTTCTCAATCCAATCCCGCATATACATTGGTTTGTGTTGTATTGCTTGAGTCTCTGCATAAGCGAGGAATTGTTCTACGATTAATTTCAAAATCCCAATTTCCTCCTCATTCAGGTAGTTCTTCCCAATTTCCACATCTGCTTTACGAACCTTGTTAGGCAGAGATGTTGATGTCAGTCCCATTTGCGGCAATGCGGCATTTGCCCGATAATAGATCAATTCCGCTGCAGTTTTGCCACTAACCGCCCAAAGAAGTTTGTTTTGTATCTCTTTGTAAAAGGCAAGGGTCATTTCATCGGACGGGTCATAATCAATACTAGTGGCGTAAATATCCTTGATTTGTTGATAGAAGAGCCGTTCAGACAAGCGAATCTCTCGAATCCTGTCTAACAGTTCTCGGAAGTAGTTCATGGATGAGCCGCTCTTGAATCGCTCATCGTTCAGAGTAAACCCCTTGATGATATAATCCCTCAAACGTTGCGTTGCCCAGATACGGAACTGTGTACCTTGCATAGATTTCACCCTGTAGCCGACTGAGATTATTACATCCAAGTTGTAATAATTAACCTCGTGGCTCTGTGTCTTATCTTCAATCGCACCATGCTGAGTGGTTGTTCGGAATTTCCGAACAACCACATTCTCATTCAACTCTCCTTCCTCGAAGATGTTTTTGATATGTTCACTTATAGTAGATTTAGCCTTTCCAAACAGAGACCCGATCTGCGTCTGTGTTAACCAAACCGTCTCCTCCGAGAATAGTACATCGACTTTTATCGTACCGTCCTGAGACTGATATATAATTATTTCGTTTTGTTGTTCCATGTATACTTCTAAATGTTGGAATTGCCCTTCACTCCTTGATTATTATTTATTTTAAAACTATTGTTTTGGTCTCTAAATCATATTTATAGTGTACTATAGATTCATTCAAGATCAGTTCTATAACCTCTTCAATCACACTAAAAGGAACCACAAACCACTCTCGTGGAGTTATTCGCATCCCTTTTGAGTCAAATACATCTACATTTAAACACGCAGATGCAAAAAAACGATCTAATAGTTCTTCAAGCTTGTTTGCATTGATATTATAGCAAGCGTACGATGCAACTTTATGAACATCTGCAAACAGGTAGGTTGCTTCATTTTTTGCATTGCTGATTCTTTTATCCACAGGTGTAGACGAAAATCCAATCTTATATAAGTCTTTAATATTGGCGATAGCAGGATTAGTTGATTTTGATTTTACAACGTAAATCCAGCCTGTTTGGGAATCCTCTTCATTCAGCTGATTTGATGTTTTGAAGAAATTCCGTTCAACATTTTCAATTATATCAGTAATAAGTTTCCCATTTTTCTGGATTTGTTTCCCCAAAGACCGATATAGCATATTACTATAAGTGCCGTTCTCAAAAATGGTCACAGTTCTTCCATCCACTCGGAATCTTTCCCCGGATTTTAGTTCGTATTTTGCTTGCTTCAAATCAGCCGATTCAAGATAAAGCATAATCCCATCAGCAATGTAGAAACCACCTATCTGAAGGTTCTTCTCTATATTGTAGAATGGTTTTATCTGTCGTTTACCTTCTTTTAGTTCTTTGTGAACTTGATGAAACATTACTTCATATTTCAGAAAGTCGCTCTTATTCACAGGTTTTCGCTGAGCCACAAAATCCGTTTCAGCTCTGTCTGTATCTTTAGGTACATTTTTTAGCCGGAAGATAGATAATTCCTTATCAGTATCTAATAAACCGTAATCTTCCTCATCATTAAGGATATCATCAATACTTAATTCATCAATCTCAACATTTCCTAATAAATTGTGGCGGTCAAATTCCTTGAGAGTACGTTTCATTGAATCATCTTGTCTGAATGTTTTAAGTCTGGCAAAAAGGCTGTATTCCGACATACTTGAAGTACTCGGTTCACGTCCCGCTTTATCAATAAACTGATTTATCTCCTCAAAAGAATCAACAAGTCTGTCATCTACTGATTTTTGTCGAATAACTTTTGGAGATGAATTAAGTAATCCAAATTCATCATCCGCAAAAATATCATCTATTGTTATTTTATTGCTCATTTAATGCTCGCTGTCTTTTTAGTTCTCTCAAAAATATAATCGCTTCAGCCATTCTTTTCTCTTTTGGGTCGAAAGATTGCAAACTCGGAGCCTCACCTGTCCTTTCTCTCCATTCTTTGATTTTAGGCCATAAAATTATAGCTTCGGCTTCGGTCATTTCAATCTTGGTTGATTGAATATGCTCATCAATCAATCTAAGAACTTGTGCCGTTACCGATTTAGAAAGTATCTCAAATGCTTTTTGGAATGGATTAATCGTATCTATCAAATCAATATGAATATCATCAATATTGACAAAGCTGCCAGCCATTCTTATAAACTTTCGTCCACCTTGTTCTTCAATAACACTGTTTTTGATTACAGAATCAACAATCACGTGCTGACGTACAGCCTCAACCTCTTCTTCGTTCAAATCAGGGTAAACCTCTCTAATAATTTTGGGTATTAATACCGTATTAATGACTTCCGGCTCTATATTACCGGGCATTGCTTTTAGCATTTGATCATTTTGTAGTATTCTAGCCTTTAAATCATTTAAATCTGTTTCAATGATATCTTTAGCTCTTTGAGATGTCGGAAGTTTAAAACCTCTGATTTTTATCGTGTTCTCATCGACTACAGAATCATTATCTTCATCCTCATTATACTTCGGTTTAAATTTGAAGTTGGGGGCTAATACTTGTTCCATTAGCAGAGAGGCAGTGATTGCTTTTAGCATATTATTTACCGCAACTTTCACTTCGTCATTTTCTGCATCAGGCTCCGCAACAAGATTTGTAAATTGGGCGTGAGTTTTATTTTCACTGTCTCTGGTTGCCCTACCGATAATCTGTATAATTTCAGTTAATGAACCTCTATAACCTATTGTTAGAGCGTGTTCGCAATATGGCCAATCAAAACCTTCTTTTGCCATTCCCAATGCTATGATAATATCTATGGCATCCTGTGCTTTTTCTTCTCTCAGATAGTTTGTAATCTTATCTCTTGCACGTGGGTTATCGTTTACAAGGTCTGCAATCTTTAACATTCTACCTGAACGCTTACTTTTGACATATAACACACCTGTTATCTCATCTTGATATTCAAGTTCGCCAAGGGCTTCAATAATGTATCCTACTTCCTCTAACTTCTCACGTGAAGATTCCGCAGAATTTACACTTGGGATATGAATGATCGTTTTCTTATTCTCGTCCAAAACCTCTTCTAAGGCAGACATCTCTTTATCCGGCTGCTTTTTGAAATATCGACCTTGATAAAAATGATAACCTATACCCAAAGATTTTAAATATTCATATCCGTTAAGTTGTTCATAATAAGTATATGTAACTTTTGTAAATTTCGCTTCATCCTCTGGCAACAGTACAGGGATATTATCGCCCCTAAAATATGAACCTGTCATTGCAATGATATGAGCATTCGATTTTGCCATAATGCCCCTCATTACTTCTCCTAATCTATTGTCGCCATCGGCAGAAACATGGTGAAATTCATCTATTGCAATCAGGGTATTATTTAGTTTTTTTTCGTCCAAACCATCAAAGGCAAATCGCAATGTGGCGTGCGTACAAATCAATATTTGCTCATTGCTCTCCAAGAAATTCAAAAATGCTGTAACTTTACTTTTATCCTCACCCGGAGTACAAAGGTTATAACGCGGGTTTGGGGTCCAATCTGCAAAAAAGCCATATTTTGAAAGCTCCGTTGATGCAAAAGATGCACCGATTGATTTTTCGGGAACTGCTACTATCACCTTTTTAATACCTTGATGATGTAGTTTCTCAAGTGCAATAAACATTAAAGCTCTCGATTTTCCGGATGCTGGTGGAGCTTTAATCAACAGATATTGAGCTGAGTTTGCAGAGTATGCCTTTTGCTGCATCTCACGCATACCCATTTCATTCGTTTTTTTACTACTGCCTGTTTGGTTATATGATACTTCTATGAGGTTTACCATAATTATTGTCTCTTTTTACGTTTTGTAGGTTTAGCAAATAGTGTCTCTTTTGTCGCCATCTCTTCGTAAAGTTTAAAGAGATACTCTAATCTTTCTGTATCGTTTGCAAATGGTTGCAGACGATAACATCGCTCAATAGCCTCATCTAACTCTTTATGGGCTTGTCTAAGTCCCATTGGCATTATTTCGGGATCATAGAGCTGGGCCATTGTTTTACTCGGATATTTTGCCCTCTCATCCAATATCGCAAATACATATAGATTTAAATTCTCTTTTTGCTTCTCTGTGATATTTGGGAAAGGGAAAGTATTATAGCATAGTTTTGCAGAATATCTATAATCTGTTTTCAGCCGACCACCAACAGCCCTTACCCATACCATGTGCATACGAGAGGTTATCACTGCAAAATGCCAAGGTGAGGCATTGTATACAGCCATCGCAGAATCTGCAATAATTGTTTCTGAACCAAAAAATCCTATTGGTATATAGGGTCTGGACTCTGAAGAGTGTCTGGGAATCAATATTGAATCTGTATTCTGATGCCTTATTTCTCCGAAAGAATGAGGGGTATTCGCTAATTTTTGGGTAGCAATCCTATTACTATTCATTCTATGTTCTCTTACTTTATTAATTCTTTCGGATATTTCATTGATTTTACAAGCCTCTTCTAATTTGTCATTCTCTATCCATAAACAATATTTTTTTACTCCTTTGCAATATTCAGAACTTCCAATAAATTGTTTTATATAAACTGAAGAATCTACGTTCTTAATTATCAAGTCAATTCGTTCATCTTCATTCATTAGAAGGAAGCCATTATCATTCGGCATATTTCCAAAACTAATTTCTGGTAATCTTGAAATAGGTTTGTTTTTTCCGAATATTATTACGTTTGCAAAATCAAGTAAATAAGGATTAATATTTTTAGCTAACTTTTTCAGGTTTCCATCAAATAAGTATTTTTCTCTATTTGATGCATTTCTAAGCCCTACAATGATTACAGTAACGCCTGCATTCCCTTTTGCGTTGTTTGTCCATTTGAACGAATGATATGCAAAATCTATTTCTACTAAGTCATTAAGAATATGAGGCCACAATAAAGCAACCTGTTCACCTTGACAAATTGAATTAGTTGATACGAAAGCTGCCTTTGCATTTAATCCTGATATATATTCCTTTGATTTATAGAACCAACAAGCGATATAATCCATATTGTTATAACCACGAATTGTATTAAACACAAAGCCCATATCTTTCTTTTGCTCTGCATCTTGTAACCTTGCACCTAAATACGGGGGATTACCAATTATATAAACCTCATCATCTTTCCCGATAGGGCAAATCTCTTTCCACTCCTTCCGACAAGAGTTTCCTTGGACAATATGTCCCGCCTCTTTAAGTGGAAGTATGGGCTTTGATTCGCCATAACCTGCAAGTTGCTCCTCGAAGATCTTATTCATTTGATGCTCTGCTAACCATAGAGAGAGTCTCGCCATTTCGTGAGCAAAGTCGTCAAGCTCTATACCGTAAAATTGAGATAATTTAATTTCTGTATATTCAAGCAAAGTAGGCGTTTGTATCTCGATGATACGTTGTAGAATTTCTATCTCTAATGCTCTAAGCTCTTTATATGTAATAATCAAAAAGTTTCCACTACCACAAGCAGGGTCAAAGAATTTCATCTTTGATATCCTCGCAATTAACTTGCGTAATTGAGCCACATTATCCCGATGCTTCTCAAACTCTTCATACAACTCATCTAAAAATAGAGGTCTGATAAGTTTAAGAATATTCTCAACCGAGGTATAGTGCATCCCTAAATCGCTACGATACTCAGGTAGCACAACCGCTTGAATCATGGAGCCAAAAATATCGGGATTAATCTCTTGCCACTGTAATTCACCAAGCCCAATTAAGATTTTTCTCGCTTTTGACGTAAACTTTGGAGATTCAATCGAATTTCTAAATAACCCACCGTTTACATAAGGAAATTTTTTAGCCAAATACATGGGGAATTCATCACTACTGTTAGAGTTTAAGCGTTTGAAGAGCTCATTTAAAAACAAGTGCGTATCGCTCCCATCCGATTGGGTATGTTGAGCCAAAGAGTTTGTAAAAATACTATTCTCCTCAAATATTCCTGTATCTTCGGCAAAAAAGCAAAACAGCAGTCTGGATAAAAATATATTCAAACTATGTATGCTTTCCTTAGATGTGTATATATCACGGTTAGCTGTAATTAGGCAGTCGTATAGTTCTGCCATCTTATAAGCAGCATCACGGTCAGCCTTATTATCGTTTTTGGTTACATAAACCTCACTGCCAGCTAACGGCAGGAAAAAATCATAATGTCTTGGAAGCTCGCTAAACTGAATATCCTTTGTTGTACCTAACTTTAAATCCTTAGCAAGTAAGGTCTTAAAATCAGTAACAATAACAAAACGTGGAGAATGTTTCAATACTCGTTCATCGGTAGAGAGTGATTCTATGCTTATAAGCAGTTTATCAGATTCCTCTTCCTTGAAGAGTACCTTCTTTTTGTACAAAACCTCTCCCTGAACTTTAGAAAGATTGAAGTCGCCTTTCTTTAATCGGGTTACTGACGTTTTTGATATTCCGTATGCTATCAGAAAGTCGAATATAAATTCATTTTTAGAGAAATTCTCAAAAATATGTTTGATATTACATTCTATATCTTTACTTTGCATAATATGTTCTACTTCCTACTATTAAACATCTCTTTCATATCAACATTCAGCAACTCAGCTATTTTAGCGAAAGTTTCAACGGATGGTTGGACAGAATTGGAGCACCATCTCGATACTGTAGCAGGATCTTTTCCCAATTGTTCGGCAAGCCATTTTCCTGTCTTTTGCTTCTCTGCTAAAACGACTTTTAACCTATTAATATGCTTCATTCTAACTGATTTAACTTGATGTTTCATGCAAAGATATTGATTATTCCCGAAAATGACACAATATTCGCTAAAAAACAGATAAGTTAGTTCTTATATTTTCCGTTATTTCTTTTTTACTGTTATATGGGATTAGAATTAGCTTACATCTTAATATATCATTTATTTTATTCATAAAACTTCTATTACTAAATCACCCGACTTCGGAGGGTGATTACCTCCTGCAAGGGCAAGGTGCGGCAAGTTACCCGCTGCCTTTTGAGTAACTCAAAAGACACCTTGCTCTATTCTGGTGAATAGAAAAATCCGTCCGGAGACGGATTGAAAAGTTAGCTTTATTTTCTGTGTATTCAGTATAGTATGTCCGTTGAGTAAACATACTATACTGAATATACACACTATACATTATTAATAAGCTGTGAAACTATAATTTTCTCCAAAGTTCAATGTCCTCTCCATAAAGTTCCAGATGATGCAGTGCCAGATTCTCAATCAATCCCGATACGCTCATCTTTCTGCCTCCCAGCCTGCGCACAATCTCATCAAGTCTGTCCCGTGTATGGCAACTCATAAATACGGGTTTGCGATCATCAATTTTGGGAACCTGTAAGAAGGTCTGGCGGTATTGTTCGAATGCCTCCTCCTTTCTCTTTTCGCCAGTACGTTTCTGAGTGGATGGTTTAAGGTTCTTCTTCAAATTCCGTGCTGTTTTATTTTAAAATCTATCTTGTTTTTAATTTACAATTTGCATATAAATCAATAGATTTTATTGTAATAAAAATAGCGGATATGCTTGTCTTTTAGTAACTTTATAGCTGACCAAAGCCTCTAGTTACTATGTATCCAAACATATCCGCCTTCGACAAAAGTAATGAAAAAGAATCATTAAACAATATTCAATCTAATAAAAGGTTTAGCATTGTTTCCATCCGTCTTGCTGTACCTGGCTTCAAGCAGGAACATCTGACGATACATGAAAATCAAGTAGTGGTTCATTTATCCAGTACCCGCAAGACTTCCGCTTGCCCTTATTGCGGGCGAAGAACAAAACACGTACATAGTTATTATTTCCGTCATATTCAGGGTTCTGAAAGCTTTAACATGAGTACTGTTCTTCTTGTAAAGGCCCGTAGATTTCGTTGCAAACACTGTGTACGCACCTTCAGCGAATCCTTACCCGGTATAGCTCCCCGTTATGGACGAAAAACCCAAGAAGTTTTAGACAGAATTACTTCTGTATCTTTAAAAACGACTTCTCGTATCGCTTCATACTTATTGGGGCTTCAGCATATCTCTTGTAGCGCTTCCACTTGTCTACGCAGTATTGACCGGAATCTTCCGACTTCCCATGCTACAGCTATAGGAATCGATGACGCAGCTAAAAAGAAAGGGCACACTTATATGAGTGTGGTTGTCGATCAACATAGCCATCAGACCATTGCGCTGCTGGACTGCCGTTCGGGTAAAGAGTTGGATAACTATTTATTAGAAAACCAACAAATACAGTTTGTAACCAGAGACGGATCTGCCACTTATGCCGATGCCATAAGCCGTTGCCTGCCGGGTGCAATTCAGATAAGCGACAAGTTTCATCTGATCAAAAAAATGCTTGATATGCTGGCCGATGAGTTTTCCGAGCTACTACGCTGCTTTTGGGGAACGAAGAAAACATAAGCTTCCCAACCGTACAGGAATGTAAAACAGAAATTATGAAGGATTTCTGGAACCTGGGTGAGCAAAGACATCGGGAGAAACTTCAATTTTTTATAGAAGCGGATAATGCATACAGAGAAGGAAAGACTTTCTACCAGATAGCACAAGCATATAATATGCATACAGAAAAAGTCAGGAAATTATTATTCAAACATACGCGTAAAGACTACATGAGCGATGAACAGAAATTAATTTTTAAATTTATTGATAAATTGGCTCTGGAGTTTTCCATGGGATGCTGGAAGGTGAATCAGTTAGTTAAAAGGATGGATAATAAGCTTTCAGCATCGGCTATAAAACGAGTCAGTCAAACACTAAGAAACAGTATCAAGAGCCAGCAGAAAGAAATAAAAGAAGAGAATAAAAACATTGCAAAGAAAATAAAAGAAAACCGTATATCAAGAAAGACTATCCAACGCTTTATACTTACCGGAAAACCAAAGTTGGAAGAATTGGAGAAACTCTATCAGAGCAAACGGGCCAAACAGGCAATAGAACTTGCGAGAGAGTTCAGGGAAATTCTTAATAGAAAATCCCTGAATCCATTGGAAGGCTGGCTCGAAAGGGCGGAAGATGCAAAATCCGAAGCTATCAGAGGGTTTGCCAAATATATAAAATCCGACCAGAAAGCGGTAAAGGCAGCTATTGATTATTCCTGGAACAACGCAGTACTGGAAGGTACGGTTAATAAATTAAAGGCAATCAAAAGACAAATGTATAACAGGGCAAACATAAAATTACTGTTTGCTAAAATTAATGGATTTAGCACATGAAACAGCACGGAATTTGACGAAGAACCTGGTTTAACCGGATTAATGAGTTCAGTTTGCTTACTCGGTGTACTTACTTCACTTTGTATAGTCAGTTCACTTGCAATATTTTGCAGTTCTGCTTCCTTTCGCTTAGTTTTCAGTTGTTTAGAGGTTGGATTCTCTTTGATGTATGCCAGACATCGTGCTTCGTCTATATCCGGTGCGGTTCTGCGATTATTACTTTCGCTTGTCTCCGTCGTGTTTTCTACTCTCGGTATTTCTTTTAACGGTTCACTCATGGGGCGGATGGAGTTCAAAATACCCACCGCATCAATACCTTCAATTTTCAGTTTCTGAGCCATACTGTTTCTGTTTTTATTCGTTACTGTTATTTTTCCTCTTTCGGATTGGAATGTCGGGGCGGTCATTGCCATTTCAGAGGCTTCTCCTGTGAAGGGTTTAGCAGGTACAAGGTTTATTGGAAGAATACAACCCGAAGCGTAGCGAAGGAGTGGAGATTGTTCCGATAACCGCTTGCGGCTTGACCTTGTACCTGCGTGAAGAACCCGTAACGACTTTTGCCTCTGTAATGGTAATGACTGTTCCGACTTTAATTGAAAATTATTTTCTCTTTATTGAATCTCTTATCAGCATTCACTTGAATAATCACATTCGGTTTACTCTGTGTGTTTACTACATAGAGTTTACCGAGTATGTACTCTCTGAATAATTTAGTTTTCAGTGAGTTTATCCGAAAAGCAAGTGCTGTTATCATATCCAGCCCGAAATAGTCAGGTAAAATGTGTTTTCCGTAAACTACTCCATCATGCTGTAAATCGGCTTTTACCACTCCCGATTTCAGTATTGCCCGAATATTGGATTTGATGGTGGGTAGCATTACCCCCAACAGCTCTGCTATCTCAAAATCACGCATCCAAACCGTTTCAATCGAATTACCCGGGAGAGTGATTATACCGCTTTTACTAATAGTTATCTTTTCTCTTTTCATTGTTTATGATTTTAAGTGGTGTAATTAAATTGCTTGACAGATAAATGATTCCATCTGCTCAATCTGTTTCGACAGCTTCTCCATATCACGGCTGACCTTCTCCGCTGTAATCTTCGCATAAATTTGCGTTGTGCGGATGCTGCGGTGTCCGAGCATTTTAGAGAGTGTCTCAATGGGTACGTCATTCGACAGGCACACGGTCGTGGCATAGCTGTGCCGACTTTGATGCCACGTAACATTTTTATCTATGCCACAGCGTTTTGCGATTACTTTGATTCCGTTTTTGCAGTTGGGGTAACAAGGAACGGGTAACAGTTTACCGTCTTTCGCCATACCCTCGTATTTCTCAATAATATGTCTGGCAACTTCCAACAGACGGATGTTACTTTCTGTGTCCGTTTTCTGACGATTTGTTTTTATCCACAGATGACCATCAAAAGAGATTTCCAGATTCTCTTTCGTCAAATGATACATATCTGTCCAGCTTAACCCTGTGAATGTGCAGAAAATAAACAAGTCACGTATCAGTTCGTAGCTTTTCTTCTTAAACGTACCATTTATAAGCAGGGTGATTTCCTCTTTCGCCAGAAAGCCCCGTTTGGTTTCTTCTTTCGTGATGCTGTACCTGTAGAACGGATCACGTTGCAACCAGCCGTTATTGACTGCCATATAGATAATTCTACGTAACGGCATCATGTATGACCAGACCGTATTGGTACAATGGTCTTTCTCCGTTCTGAGAAACAGTTCAAAATTGGTGATAAAAGCAGGCGTAAGTTCTTTGAGAGCTATATCACTGACTTTATACCGTTGCTTGATAAACTCCGACAAATGGTTGTACACAGTACAGTATTTCCAATAGCTGCGTTCACTTTTGATTTTACCAACTTGTTTGGCATAATCCTCGTTGTGCTGACTGAACACGGCAAGAAGGGTTTCATGCTTCATGCCCAGCCCCAAGAAAGCATTGCGGACTTTCTCGCTGTTACATAGTTGTCACGGTCGCAGATTTCCTGATAGGCTTTGTTGATCCCCACACGAATTTTGTCCAGCATCCGGTTACCTTCCTGTGCAACGAGGCTTCTACCGGACAATCTGCCCAATTCGACATTCCATGATTTTTCCTCTACATCCAGTTTGCAACTGAATTGGGATACTTTGCCGTTCACGGTCACACGGCACATGACCGGCACAAGCCCATTCTTCTTGGGAGCATTGCGCTTTAGATAAAATAAGACTTTGAATGTTGATCTCATACTCTACATTTTTTAAGTGACAAAATTATTACCTGTAGAGTTGTTTCTTGATACGCAAAACACTGCCAATCAGCGCAAAAGAATCGGATTTGCATCTTTTCCCATGCTATCACTGCCATTCTCCAAAATTTCGGTTACATTTGCAAGTAAATAGTGCCTGGAATCCATGTAAATCAGTTTTTTGAAAGCCATCTTAAAATCATCTACCAGCCAAAAGAAAATAACGAGATAGTAATGTAACTCTATCCTCACTTGGCTTTTTGTTGGTTCCAGATGGCTTGCTGCTCTTTCCTTTTTATTACCTAAACCGCTATTCATCAGTCTTATTACTGCGTTCTGCCCTAAGTCTCAATTTTATTTCATATCTTTGCCCTAGATAAAACAATTTCTACAATATTCTAATGAATAACAATAAATCTTCTATGAGACATTACGAGAGCAAAACGAAGGAAGAGCTCTTAGAAATAATCGAACAATTAGAGGAGAAGGTGGATTTTCTTTCCTCTCATTTTTCGCCTCCTTCCCAAGAACGTTTTCGCGATAAATACAGCACCCGGATATTGGATGCCCTCCCCGATATGCTCACCGTCTTCGACCATGATGCCAATATTATAGAGTTTGCTTCTTCGCCGGCAACCAACCACGTAGAAGGTATCAATGCCAGTAATATCACCACCACTAACGTAAAAGATATTCTGCCGGAAGAAGCTTATAAGAGTGTCCGCAAGAATATGGATAAAGTGATCCTCACGGGAGAAAGTTCCACAGCCAGACATGACCTGATGTTGGACGGTGTTTTACATCACTACGAAAACCGCATCTTTCCGTTGGATAATGAATATCTGTTGTGTATGTGCCGTGATATATCCCAACAATGGGAAGCAGAACAGACGAACGCGCAACAACAGAAAGAGCTGAAGGCCGCCAGAGTCAAGGCAGAAGAATCAGACCGGCTGAAATCTGCTTTTCTTGCAAACATGAGCCATGAAATACGCACTCCGCTCAATGCGATTGTCGGATTCTCCAAACTAATCACTTTCGCAACATCTACGGAAGAGAAGAATCAATATGCGGAAATCATCGAACGAAATTCGGAAATGTTACTGAATCTATTCAACGATATTCTGGATTTGTCCTCACTGGAGGCCGACTCTTTAAAATTCAACATCCGTCCGATCAAGTTAACAGATATCTGTCTGCAACTGGAGCAACAGTTTTGCCATAAGACGCAAAACGGAGTCAAACTTATTTTAGATGATGTAGATGCGGACATGTATGCCTCCGGTGACTGGAATCGTATTATACAAATTATAAGTAACTTGCTTAGTAACGCCACGAAGTTTACCCCCAAAGGAGAAATCCATTTCGGGTATCGGGAAAAAGGGGATTTTGTAGAGTTCTACGTGAAAGATAGCGGCATCGGTATTCCGGCAGAAAGAGTTGCCACTATTTTCCGCCGCTTTGGAAAGGTCAACGATTTTGTTCAGGGAACCGGATTGGGGCTGACTCTTTGCAGAATGTTAGTAGAAAAAATGGGAGGACGTATCTGGCTGCGCTCCCAGGAGGGGCAGGGAAGCAGGTTCTATTTCACTCTCCCTTTGATTCGCCAATAAATGTGTCAGTCGAGGTTACAAATACCTGTATCCGAGGATGACACTTATATGACTATTTACAATTAGATACAGAAAACGCGGCCTGTCGATGACAAAGCCGCGTTTTCTGTATTATCTATATTTGAAAAATATTTCTTTATTTCTTAGCAGTCGGGGCACTAAGCATTTCTTTGTATTTCACCGGATCATTCAGTATTTTCATCGCTTCCTTCAAACCGTCATCATCCTTCAACTGCTGGATGATATTACCACGTTGATAATAGTAACGTTTGATAATTTCAGTAGCAATCATTTTCTTTATGTCGGTAGAGAAATAATCCAAGTCACGGTCGAGATTATGGTTCAACTTCTTCTCTAGCACTTTGAATTCCTCTGAAGCGTCATCCATATATCCTTCAAACTCGGCAGCTTCTTTCAACGTTTTCAGAATCTTCTCACTCTGTTGGTCATACTTGAAGTCGGCTTTCTTCACCAATGCTTTAAAATCATTATAATCAGCATCTGTCACCTCAAACTTCTCCGGAGCAACGATAGTGGGATGTTTCAAACAATACTGCGTTGCATAATCGAAGATTAGATTATCACGTACCAAATAGAAAAGGATATTCGGTAATTTCTCTTGTTTGATCGTAATATCCGGCATTACACCACCTCCGTCACGGACTTCACGTCCGGCAGCCGTATGGAATACCTTAGTTAAACTGTCGGGAATAGTGCCGACACTTCCGTCTTCATTGCGATGCTTGTAATCAATAGCCTGCACGCAACGGCCGCTCGGAATATAATATTTGGAGGTAGTCACTTTCATCATTCCGCCATAAGGCAAAGGACGGGTGGTCTGTACCAACCCTTTTCCAAAAGTACGGTTACCAACGATCACAGCACGGTCGAGATCCTGCAAAGAACCTGATAAGATTTCAGAAGCAGAAGCCGTTCCGCTATTTACCAGTACGGCAATCGGAATATCCAAATCCAACGGTTCACGCAACGTTTTATAAGTGTTACTGGCCTGTTTGATTTTTCCTTTGGTCGTCACAATCACTTTTCCACGCGGCAAGAAATAATTCGCAATTTCTACTGCTTCATCCAACAATCCACCGCCATTACTACGAAGGTCTATCACCAATGAAGTGGCTCCCTGTTTCTTCAAATCCAAAAACGCTTTCTTAAATTCTTTGGAAGGATTGCCGGAAAAAGTACTAAGGCCGATGTAACCTATATTGTTATCCAATACGGCAGTATAAGGTATTGCCGGATTCTGAATAGACTCACGCACAATTGTGAACTCCATCGGCGTACGTCCGCCTTTCACATTCGGACGCTCAATCTTCAACTTAAAACTGGTCCCTGCCTGCCCACGCAACATCTGGCTGACTTCCGCATTATTCTTACCGGCAAGGTCTTTTCCGTCAATCTCCATCAGGATATCTCCCGCTTTCAGTCCGGCTTTTGCAGCAGGTGTTCCCTCAAAAGGTTCAGAAATCATCGAACGCTTTAGTTTCGTATTATAAGCAATGTAAGAACCTATACCACCGAATGATCCTTTAATCATCTGCTCCAACTCACTCTGATCTTCTTCCGGATAATATTCCGTATAAGGGTCCAAGGTGTAAAGCATATTATCGATCCCTTCCCGAATCGTTTTATTCGGATCGATGGTATCTACATAGAACATATCCAGTTCTTTCACAATCGCGTTAAATATATCCAGATTCTTTGCAATCTGGAAATTACGATCATCTCCGCTCTTGAAACTAAAGAAAGCAACTGTGGCTATCACCGCTACTGCAACAATAGCTATTCGCCTGTTCAGCAATTTTTTCATACCTCTTTTTAATCTAAATGAGTCGTAAAAGTAGCTTAATCCTTTGTTATTCTGCCAGAATCCTGTTAATATTTAACTTAATTTCATCCCAGCGTTCCTGTGGCATCGTTGTTCCGATTACCTGAATAACATTTCCCGAGAGAATAGAACCTATTTTTGCACATTTATCCAACGAGTATCCACAGGTCAATCCATATAAGAATCCGGAAGCGAAATAGTCACCTGCACCAGTAGTATCCACCACTTTCTGAACCGGAATGGCCGAAACCTTTATTTCTTCTGTTCCTTTGCGGATATAAGAACCGCTTGCTCCGACTTTTACAATAGCAATACTGCATTTCTTGGCAATCACTCCCAAAGCTTCCTCCGGCTCCTTGCCGGTAAAGGCTTTCGCTTCTTCTTCGTTTGCAAAGACGATGTCGACATATTTGTTTATTAATAAAGAGAAGAACTCCAGATCATTGGCCACAATATTATAACTAGCCATATCCAGACAAATCTGCAAACCTGCTTCCTTAGCCAGTTCAATGGCATGAAGAATCATTTCATGATCCTGAACGAGGTAGCCTTCTATAAATAGGTACGCGTAACCTTTAAACATATCCAGCGTCAGTTCTTCCGCTCTCAAAGAAGCGGCTGCTCCCAGATAGGTTCCGAAAGTGCGCTCTCCATCCGGTGAAATAAAAGTGG
>ERZ1036431.390-NODE-390-length-30292-cov-8.181797_pt1 | contig 30292 bp, 30 predicted proteins | sample MGYA00514222_ERZ1036431 | MGnify/ENA primary metagenome ERZ1036431 (study PRJEB33795, sample SAMN09464926) | human gut metagenome | host: Homo sapiens | place: USA: Stanford, California | collected 2016-08 | study: EMG produced TPA metagenomics assembly of the... | reverse complement strand
ATATAATATTTATTATAGTTAGTAGAACAATTCGGGAGGCTTTATGAAACAGGAGTCAAAACAAAAAAAGAATGTAGGTACATCAGTTATGGGGAATGACATTGAGACTACACAAAATACCATGCACGTATTGGATGAGAATAAGGTTCTTAAAAAGAGTTATGAAGATGTAGTATATATTTCTCAACCTTTTGGGGCGACCTCGTTAAACACATTAGCAGCGCGAGCTTTGTTATTTGGACTAAATCCTGTATCTTTAAAAAAGGCGCGTGTCCTTGAGCTTGGATGTTCTTTTGGGGGAAATATTATTTCTCAAGCTTTATATTATCCTGAAGCGTCTTTTACGGGTATTGATTTATCGTCTTCCCAGATTAAGATGGGAAATGAACTGATTGCGTCGATGGGACTATCTAATATACATTTGCTTGAGAAGGATATTCTAGATATTGATGATTCATTCGGTACCTTTGACTATATTATTGTACATGGTATTTGGTCCTGGGTTCCGGATGTGGTAAAAGATAAAATTCTATCTATTTGTAATAAGAATTTGTCCGACAATGGTGTAGCTTATGTATCATATAATACGTATCCTGGATGGAAACGATTAGAGCAGTATCGGGAAATCATGCAATATGCAGAGCAAAAAGAGTTAGAACTACCGTTGATGGAGCGGACTTTATATACGAAGAATATATTGAAGCTCGTAGCGGATACAATGGGATTAGATAATCGGATAAGTCAAAAAGCGAGTTATAAAATTGATAACATCCAAAATGTGTTGAGCTCTAACGATTATTATGTGGCTCATGAATATTTAGAGCCTTTTAATGATCCTGTATATGTACATGAATTTATAAAACGTGCCAATGACCAAGGTTGTGCCTATATAGGGGATGTATTTCTTTCACGATCTTTCATAAGTTGGTTACCGGAGGATATTCACGATAATATAGCTCAATTGGCAAATGATGATTATATTGCAAAAGAGCAATATTATGATTACATTTATGATACGCAGTTTAGAATGTCCCTGTTAACGAAAAATAAACATAGTAAAAAGATTGTTCGTAATGAACGAGTTAGTATAGATGTATTATCAAAATTATATTATTGCAGCGTTGTCAATACTGGTATTCCTTCTAATATGACGGATAGTATCCATATTGCTATTAAAGAGGTTATGGATCGAGGGGATATATTTACTGTTCAGGATATAGTTGATCATATACATAGAAAGTTGCCTGGTTATACTATCGAAATGGACAGAGTTTATTCTCGTTTACTATATTTGATTATTGTAGATAATCTCGATATGTATGCTGAACCATATGAAAGAGTTGCTTTCGAAGATAATAAGGTGTATATACCTCAACGTTTTATAGATTTTATTTCTACTATAGTAGAAAAAGAAGGCAGCTCCTATATTGGTATAGGCGACATGTACAATAAAGTGCAACAAGATATAGATAATGGATTTCTCTTTGTAATAAAGCAAATGGTGGAGCCTACAACAAAAGAAAAGATTCTTGCTATTATGGATGATAATATTACAGTTCAGCGTCATACGCGGGATAATATTGATTTTATTGTTCCTAATAAAGTGTACTTAGAGGAAATTTTACAACGTATAAGAATGCTCGGGTTTTTACATAAAATAAAAGATTAGAGGTATATATGGCAATTAGTAAGGAAATTCAGAAATCCAGTGAAATGAAATTTAACGGTAAGTTGATTCAAGTTACCTATGATATAGCCGATGTGAACGGAAAGGATGCATGGCGTGAGGTTGTGCATCATCCGGGTGCTACAGCGATTGTGGCAGTAACAGAGGATAATAAGATTGTTATGGAACGTCAATTTAGATATGCTTTGCAACAGACGCTACTGGAGGTACCAGCAGGAAAATTGGATCCAAATGAAGAACCGATTGTTTGTGCTAAACGGGAGCTTGCTGAGGAAACCGGCTATCGTGCAGCTCAATGGATTTCGTTAGGTACAATTGCCACGAGTCCTGGTTTCTGCAATGAAGTATTACATTTATATCTTGCGAAGGACCTTACCATGGGGGAAACCAATTGGGATCCTGATGAATATGTGGAGCTAGAATATTACACATTGCCAGAACTATTGGAGGCTATCAAGAATGAGGCTATTAAGGATAGCAAATCTTTGGCGGCCCTCATGCTTGCTATGCCATATCTTAAGTAATTTTTAGAAATATTATCTCTCAATATAATATGTATTTTATTAATGCATATTGATGATTTTAACTGTAATATATTACAAAGTATTTTTACATTATATGAGTAACTAATCTCATATAGATTTAGGAGTACATATGTATAATCGAATTATTCTACTAGTAATGGACAGTGTCGGTGTAGGGCATGCAGCCGATGCGATTAAATTTGGCGATGAAGGTTCGAATACATTAGGACATATCGAAGCTGTAGTAGGACCTATTCGCTGTCCAAATTTAAAATCTCTAGGTTTAGCTAATATTGCTGATATATCAGCGTTTGATGAGCCTGTAATTGGCGCTTATGGTCGTATGGCTGAAACGAGTACTGGCAAAGATACGACAAGTGGTCATTGGGAGATGATGGGGCATCCTGTAACAGTGCCATTTCCGACATTTTATGATGGATTTCCGAAGGAACTGATGGATGCTTTCACAAAAGAAACGGGTTATGGATTTCTTGGTAATGAGGTAGCCTCTGGAACGGAAATTATTGAACGCCTCGGAGAAGAACATATAAGAACTGGTAAGCCAATCGTATATACATCGGCGGATTCGGTTTTTCAAATTGCTGCGCATGAGGATATCATTCCCTTAGAAGATTTGTATCGCATGTGTCAAATTACACGCGATAAAGTATGTGTCGGTGATTATTATGTGGGGCGTATTATAGCTCGGCCTTTTGTTGGTACACCAGGTCATTTTGTACGCACCTCAAATCGTCATGATTACAGTCGTATGCCTGAAAAGAAAATGGTGCAACAAGAGTTACAAGACGCAAACATTCCAACAGTGGCAGTTGGCAAAATCGGCGATATTTATGCTCATGTTGGCTGGGATGCATCATATCCGACAAAGTCTAACGCGCATGGTATGAACGTAGTTCCTTATCTGTTGGGACGTAGTTTTACACAGGGGCTCATGATGGTCAATCTTGTTGAATTTGATAGTCTGTACGGCCATCGGCGCAATGTAGAAGGGTATAAGCGTGCTATTGAAGACTTTGATTACCAATTAGGTGGTTTGTTGAACTTGCTAAAGGATGATGATTTACTTGTCATCACCGCAGATCATGGAAATGATCCGACTTGGAAGGGCACAGATCATACGAGAGAAATGGTGCCTTTGCTAGCTTATAGTCCAAGTATGAGTCATTCCGTAGCTTTGGGTGATAGACATAGTTTTGCGGATATAGGTGAAACAGTATTACAAAACTTTGGATTAAAACAATGGCATATTGGAAAATCATTTTTGGATGTTCTCAATTTGAAGTAGTTTACCTGTCTAAAGTATAGATAGAAGATGTTGATTCTAATGCCGATGCAACTAGTAAGTAACTAGTTGTATCGGCATTTTATTGTTTGGAGTAATTTTTAAAGGTTGAAGCAATGTGTTGCATAAAAATAAAAGCCATACCTTATTATAGATAATATCTAGTCTTGTAGTTGTTATTTCTGATGATGGTACAGGATTTTTAAAAAAATTAAAAAACATATTGACACACACGGATACGTGTATTATACTTACATCATAAGGTGAAAGAATTCACCAACATGTAGAACAGAAAGACTTAGATTCTCACAGCAATTCTTTAACATTTTATAATTAAAAAGATTAGGATAGAATCTAGTATAATTTCATAGTTATCGTTCATAAACGATTCATAAGGTTAGACACAAGCAGCAATTTCCTATTGATTAAATCAAAAGAGTAATGATGGAGACTATTTTGCTTCGGATATCGTGTCTAGTTAGCCTTAGCCTCGATGAGGTTAGTAATTGTATTGAACTTTGTATTGTAACCGCTCATGGTTATCTTGTTTATTTTGCTTTCAAAATTTACGTTGTGATAATCCGCAGCGGTTTTTTTATATGCCAAGGAGATATGAATTATGAATACATTTATGGACGCATTAACAACAAATAAAAAATCCTATACCGGTAATGGTGGAACGGCATATCGCACGAGTGGTAGTACCCTCGTAGATCTAAATTTTTCCGTTCCCTCTTTGCGTAATGCAGCAATTAATTTCTATGGTAAAAGTAAAAGCCAATCCTATTTTTATGGAGAGGCACATAGGATGGAAGCAGTTGAAGCATTGCGTTTATTTATTACATCATATGAGGAAGATCCTTTATATACCATGAAGTGGCTTATGTATGCACGCCACATTAAGCTTGGTCTTGGTGAACGCGATGCATTTCGTATGATGCTCACTAAAATCGGTGATTTGTATCCAGAAATGGCTTTGCAATTTATCATTGGTACTGAGTTGTGGAATTATGGTCGTTGGGATGATGTATTGCGTATCTATTTTGATACGACTAGTGATGTTCTTCATGACGGATTGGGGAGACTAATTAGGAGTCAATTTAGTCATGATGTGATAGGCTGTGGTCTTGGTGATTCTATTAGTCTCCTGGCAAAATGGATGCCCTCTAATAATACGTCATCTAAGCAGGCTCGTTCTGAGGCGGTTATTTTACAATCCTTATTGAATTTGAATGCTCGTGAGTACCGTAAGACATTATCCGTATTACGTAAATACCTAGCAGTTGTTGATCGTAAGGCATCTCTTAATCAATGGAATGATATTAATTATAATCACGTGCCATCTAAGGCAAATTTAAAATATCGAAATGCCTTCCTAAATCATGATGAGGAACGTCGTAAGACTTATCTTGCATCTTTGAAAAAGGGTGATACATCTGTTAGGATTAATGCTAATTCTATGTTCCTCTATGATATTGTTCATGCCTATACAAATCCCAATGGCTGGGTAGGTACTATTAAAGCAGAGGATCCTACACTAGAAGAATTGTGGAATGCTCAAGAGCCGCCCAAAGCGTATGATGATATATTGATCATACGAGATGGTTCTAGCTCTATGTGGCAACCAGTAGCAGGCAATAACTTTGTGACGGCTCTTAGTGTGGGCGATTCCATTGCACTATATTGTACAGAACATAATAGGAATCAAGCTTTCAAAAATCGATTTATTACGTTTAGCAGCAATCCTGAAATTGTTGATATTTCAATGTGTAAGTCATTACATGATAAATTAAGACGATTACGTAGATTCGATGATTTCCGCACTACGGATATTGAGGCTACCTTTGATTTGATTCTAGATACGGCTATTAAGTATCATATGCGTCAAGAGGATTTACCTAAGACGTGTCTTATCATTTCGGACATGCAATTTGATCAGGCTACGGTTCATAGTGATACGGTTACAGTAATGGAAATGTGCCGTAAGAAATTTGAAGACTGTGGTTATAGTATGCCACGCCTTATTTTCTGGAACGTATCTCTTTATGCGCACAATACAATACCTGTACAATCACATCCAAGCGGCGTCATTCTCGTGTCAGGATTCTCTAAATCCATCATTGATATGGTCGTATCTGGAGAACTTGATCCTGAACGAGCATTAAAGGCAGAGTTGGATGCTAAGTGTAGTATTGTTGATACTGTATTAAAAGACTATGTTACCCATAAGGTAGCATAGTCTTTATTGATAATTTAAATACCGCAACACATGGTAATTACTTCAAATTACCATGTATTGCGGTATTTTTGTATACGAAATTTCAAACATATACAGGAAATTTATGTAGTTATGTGGAAATATATAAATATAAATGAATACGCCCATGATTGTAAGTACGAGAGGAGGAATCATTATGAGAGAACAAGTACAAGGTAGTGTATGGGACAAAGTATTCAAGATTTCAGAACGAGGCTCATCTGTATCGAGAGAGTTATTTGCGGGGGCCACTACATTTCTTTGCGTTTCTTATGTATTAGCTGTAAATCCGGCTATCCTTGGTGCCGCCGGTATGGATGTAGGTGCGGTGTTTACGGCGACGGCTGTGAGTGCCATCATCATGACTTTATTGCTAGCCTTGTATAGTAATATGCCATTCGCTGGCTTATCCGGTATGGGTATCAATGCTTTTTTTGCTTATACTATCGTAGTTCAGATGGGACATAGCTTTGCTTTTGCTCTGACAGCTCAATTAATTGCAGGTTTAGCTTTTTTACTGATTGCGGTTACACCGTTAAAAGAATACCTGTTCAATGCCATACCTTATACGATTAAACTGGCGGTAACGGCGGGCATCGGATTATTTATCGCCCTCATCGGTCTTAGCAGTGCAGGACTTATTGTAAGCAATCCTGCCACCATTGTGAGCATTGGTGATTTACAAACTCCATCCAGCCTAATATCTATATTGGGAATTATACTGATCGCCGTTTTTACGGGGCGCAATGTAAAAGGAGGAATATTTCTAGCTGTTATCATTGCTGCTGTTGTTGGGTTCTTCTGTGGGATTACCAAGTTGCCGTCGACGATATTTTCTATGCCACCATCGTTGGCACCGATTTGGTTTCATTATGATATGAGTGAACTTTTATCTGTAGATATGGTATTTGTGGCCTTTACGTTCTTATTTGTTAATTTATTTAATGTAGTGGGCGTATTGATTGGTCTTACGAATCAAGCTGAGGTGCCTCAAGATAAACAGTTGGGTGTACAAAGCTCTTGTATGAAAGTATCGGCATTAGGCACTATTATCGGTAGTGCACTAGGTACATCTCCTCATATTGTAGCTGTTGAATCGGCAGCGGGTATCGCAGAGGGCGGTCGCACGGGCTTGACTGCTTTAACCATTGCGGGACTCTTTATAGCATCTTTATTCCTGGCACCGTTACTCATGGTTATTCCTGTGGCGGCTACAGCGCCGGTACTCATCGTGGTAGGTCTATTTATGATGGCATCCGTTAAGGACATCGATTTCGGTGATATTTCGGAAGGACTACCGGCATTTTTGACCATTATCATGATGCCATTTGCTTACTCCATAGGTGTGGGTATCGAATGGGGTCTCATCAGTTATGTATTGATTAAGGTTTTGACTGGAAAATATCGAGATGTTTCCGGTGTCATGTATTTCTTGGCGCTCATTTTCATTTTGAAAGAAATCTTTATGTAAGGAGGATCCTTATATGATACAATTTAATGCAAAAATTTCTCGACAGGCACAGGGACTGGACAAGGCTCCTGTCGTATTGAAGGGGGCATCTGTTTTAAATGTATTCACCGATGAATGGGTAAAAGCGGATATTGCGATTCATGATGACACGATTATAGGTGTAGGAACATATACAGGTGAAACAGAATATGATTACAGCGGTAAATATATTGTGCCCGGATTTATAGACAGCCATCTCCATCTGGAATCCACCTTGGTGAATCCGAAAGAACTCGTATTTGAGGCCTCTCAAGTGGGAACGTTAGTATTTATTGTAGACCCTCATGAAGCCGGTAATGTAGCGGGTATTGCCGGTATTGAGTACATGATTAATGAAACTGCATCGGCTCAAGGTGATGTGTATGTTATGGCTCCATCCTGTGTGCCTGTTGTACCAGGTGAAGATAATGGCGCTATTCTAGATGGAGATATGTTACATAAGCTACAAGCTAATCCACGTATTTTAGGATTAGGTGAAGTCATGGACTGTTATAGTGTTATCAATAGTGATCCTTACATGATGAAAAAGTTAGATTACTTTAAAGATACAATTATGGATGGACATATTATTGGACTTTCACCAGAGCAACTAGCAAGCTATCGTTTGGCAGGCATTACTACAAATCACGAATGTATTTCCTACGAAGAAGCAAAAGAGCAAGTTAAAAATGGGATTTATGTATGGATTCGCGAGGGCAGTGCGGCTCATAATCTAGACTCCATTGTGAAAGGGATTGTAGAAGAGCAAGGAAATACGGAACGTTATGGTTTCTGTACAGATGATAAGCATATTGAGGATATTCGTTCAGAAGGCCATATTAGCTATAATATTCGTCGTTCTATTGAATTGGGACTGACACCAATCCAAGCTTATAAAATGGCCTCCACTCATCCGGCAGCATGTTACGGATTAAAAGATTTAGGTGCTATTGCTCCCGGCTATAGTGCTAATCTTGTAATCCTCAATGATGAGCAATGCGTAGATATTCACGAAGTGTTTTATAAAGGAAAGTCGATTGAACGCGTTCTTGTGAGAGAAGAGAAGGTTGTACCATCTGAATTACTTCATACGATTAATATAGGTACTTTCACAAAGGAAAAATTAGATATTTCTATTGAAGGTCCACAAGCAATTATTAATATTGTGCCTGGTCAAATAGTTACACAAAAAACCGTTGAAGAGGTTCCTGTTGAAAATGGACTGTTCAAGCCAAATGCTGAGTACAATAAAATTACTTGTATTGAGCGGTATAAAGCATCTGGTAGAAATGGTGTCGGTATTTTGAAAGGCTTTAATTTAAAAAATGGTGCTATTGCGTCGTCCTTTGCACATGATTCACATAATCTGATTGTTGTTGGCGACAACGATACAGATATGATGATTGCCATTGAGCGTATTCGCGAAATTGGCGGCGGATATGTCATTGCAAGTGAAGGCAAAGTAGTAGAGGAACTAGCTCTTGAAGTAATGGGCTTAATCACAAATCGACCTCATGAAGAGGTAGATGCAAAAGTGGCTAAGATGAAAGATATTGCTTATGGTATGGGCGTGCCAAAAGGTCTAGATCCTTTTATTAATTTGAGTTTCCTTGCATTAACTGTTATTCCAGAAATTAGAATCACTACTACAGGTGTGATGGAGTTTTAGTATTAAGTTTGATGTAAAGCTAATAAAAAAAGGGGCTGTAACAGAATGTGGTTTTACCACATTCTAGTTACAGTCCCTTTTGCTTTTATCCTTAAAACAGAATGAGTTTATTTAACTATAGCAAGCCTTGACTTTCCATCATATCTTTAATATCAAGTATGGTAGATTTACATACTACATCATAATCTAATGAACCAAGGAAGTTTGCAAATTTAGTGTCATCTTCATTTTTACAGTTTTCATATGGAATTTTACCAAATTTTTGATACGGTTCTAGAATGCGATTTCGTCTGTGTTTCCACATATTATAATAAGGCCCTTTGAATTTAGCCATAATATCTGTATAACAAACGAAATATTATTTTTGATTAAATAGGAAAAGGGCATAAAAAAACAGTCTCAACGGATATCCGAGAGACTGTCTTGCTTGCTTTTAAAATTATAAAGCGTTTACTTTAGCTGCAAGGTTAGATTTTTTGCGAGCTGCAGTGTTTTTATGAAGTACACCTTTGGAGGCTGCTTTATCAATTACGCTAGTAGCATGAACAAGTGCTTGTTTTGCTTCTTCTACTGCGCCTGCTTGAACAGCTTCAACGGTTTTACGAGCTGCTGTACGAATTTGAGATTTTACAGCGGCATTTTTCGCACGACGTTCAGCATCCGTTTTTACGCTTCTAATACTGGATTTAATGTTTGGCAATTGAGTCACCTCCTTAAAAATCGTTTCTTATACCTGAATGATTATATCATACCAAATATTGATACGCAAGGACTTTTCAGCCCAATATTTTCCTTAATGACATGATTTGTAAAACAGTTTCTACTGTTTATTAAGGAAAGCATATATGTGGTTTTTAAAATCAAATTACTTACTCATTTTATAGTGTAACAATATATTAATTTTTATTTATGAAAGTTAAAAGGGTCCTTATGTTATAATGAAGAATAGAATTAAGTGAGGTGTCTTATGAAAAAATTAATGATTATAGATGGCAGCAGTTTATTATTTCGTGCATTTTTTGCTTTACCACCGTTGAAATCCGCTTTGGGAACACCAACGAATGCAGTATATGGCTTCTTAACAATGCTTATTAAATTGTATGAAGAAATTAATCCTGACTATATTGCCGTATCTTTTGATAAAGGTCGTCAAACATTTCGTACTGAAATGTATAGTGAATACAAAGGAAATCGTCCAGATGCACCTGAGGATTTACGTCCGCAGTTTAGTTTAATTCAAGATGTATTAAAAGCATTGGGCATTTGTGTCATCGAAGAAGAAGGCTTTGAAGGAGATGATATTCTCGGATCCTTGAGTAAAAAGTTTGGAGCCCCTGAGATGGCTGTCCAAATTATTACAGGTGACCGCGATAATTTACAGCTTGTAACAGAACATAGCCATGTGTTTTTAACTAAAAAAGGTATTTCTGATATGTTAGAAGTTACTCTAGATAATATGGAGGAGCTTTATGGTTATGGTCCTGATAAGGTTATCGAAATGAAGGCGCTTATGGGCGATTCTTCCGATAATATTCCAGGTGTACCAGGCGTAGGTGAGAAAACAGCGCTTAAATTAATTACCGAATACGGCAATCTTGAATCTGTATACGAACATATTGAAGATATTTCTGGTAAGAAATTAAAAGAGCGCCTCGTAGAGAATAAAGAGTTAGCCTTCTTATCTCGTGAGTTGGCTACAATAAAAACAGATATGGAGTTATCTTATAAAGTAGAAGATTTTGTACAAAACTTCCATACTTCTGAAGTACAACCTTTATTTGAAACTTTAGGTTTTACTAAATTAACACCTCGTATTGCTCAAGTAATGGGGGGCAAGGAAGCAGCTTTTGGAGATCCAGGCTCTTTATTTGCACCGCAAGAGGAGATTTCCTTAGATGATTTAGCGGATGCTAAAGCATTAACAGCCGACTTCTATAAAGATAAAACGGTAGCAGTGCATGTTATATTAGATGGTAAAACTCCATTTAGAACGGTAACGAATGCTTATCTATCTAATGGAGATACTATTGTAAAAACAGATGATACTAAAGCTGTTTTAGCTGTATTACAAGGTGCCAAAGCCATCGTTACAACTCAGACCAAGGAGATTATTGAAGCCTTTGGTGCAGATGTGCCCGCTGAGATTTCTTTATTTAATGCTGATAAAACTGCTCGCGTTTACGATATGTCGCTCATTGCGTATTTATTAGATCCTACACGTACTAATTATGGATATTTATATCTAACTGAGCGATTCTCTGTATCTAGCATTGCTAGCGGTAGTGTAGATGTAGAATGCGTATCCATGGTGAAAGCATTACTCGCTATGAATGAAGTAGCTTGTGAATTTGCACGTCGTGAAGAGTTATGGTCTTTATATGAAACAATTGAGTTACCTTTGATTCATACCTTAGTTGTGATGGAGAAAAATGGTATCTATATCGATACAGAGAAGTTGGCGGAAACAACGGCTCGCTTTAAAGAGGAGCTAACTCAAGTACAACAAGAGATTTATGAACTTGCTGGAGAAACGTTTAATATTAATTCACCTAAACAATTGGGTGTAATCTTGTTTGAAAAGTTGAACTTGCCAATCATCAAGAAAACTAAGACTGGCTATTCTACAGATGCGGAAGTATTGGATATGCTTCGTCATGAAAGTCCGATTGTTGAAAAAATCTTGGCATACCGTTCTGTTGCTAAATTGGTATCTACCTATTGCGAAGGTTTGGCAGTTCTTATCAATGATAAGACACATCGTATTCATACAACTTTCAATCAAATGGTTACGGCTACAGGTCGTTTGAGCTCATCTGATCCGAACTTGCAAAATATTCCGGTTCGCACCGAAAAAGGCCGTGAAATTCGCGCTTTATTCTATCCAGGTACTGGATATGATACATTGGTGAGTGCCGATTACTCTCAAATTGAGTTGCGTATCTTAGCTCATTTGTCTGGCGATGAAGCGTTGATTAAAGCCTTTGTGGAAGGTAAGGATATTCACCGATTTACGGCGGCAGAGGTGCTTGGTAAATCTCAAGATGAGGTAACTAGCGAAGAACGTTCCCATGCGAAGGCTATTAACTTCGGTATTATCTACGGTATTTCTGACTTTGGTTTATCTCGTGACCTTGGTATTACACGGGGTGAAGCTAAAAATTATATTGATCTTTATTTTAGCCGTTATCCTAAGGTTAAAGAGTATATGGATCGAATGGTTCAAGAGGCTCATGAAACCGGAAAAGTTCGCACTATGTTTGGTCGTCAACGCGAGTTACCTGATATTAATAGTCGTAACTTTAACCGTCGTTCCTTTGCTGAGCGGACCGCAATGAATACGCCAATTCAAGGTACCGCCGCAGACATCATTAAGTTAGCTATGAACCAAGTAGAGCAAAAGTTAGAAGAACAAAACTTTACGTCTCGACTCTTATTACAAGTGCATGACGAACTAGTACTTGAAGTGGTGAACTCTGAATTAGAAGCTATAGAAGAGTTACTACGTAGTACAATGCAGTCTGTTGTAGAGTTACAAGTGCCTCTTATTGTAGACGTACACCATGCAGAAAACTGGGCATTAGTAAAGTAATATGTATTTATAATTAATAGAAGGTATATATGTTTAAAATTGGCTTAACTGGTGGCATCGCGTCGGGTAAAAGTACAGTTCTTACATATTTTAAGGATAAAGGTATACCATATATCGATGCTGATATTGTAGCTCGTGAAGTTGTTGAACCTGGTACAAAGGGTTTAGAAGCAGTTGTAGATGCATTTGGAACCGATGTATTGCGCGATGATGGGACATTAAACCGAGAAGCATTAGGAGCTATTGTCTTTCACAATGCAAAAAAGCGCCAACAATTGAATGGTTGTTTAAAGGATCATATTCAAAATCGAATTATGGAACTTACAGCTCATTATGAGGAGCTACATACACCAGTCTTACTATATGATATCCCTTTACTTATCGAGGGAGAATGGTATACCATGATGGACGAGGTGTGGCTCGTATATGTGAATGAGTCGACTCAAATTGAGCGCTTAATGAGCCGCAATGGATTGACAGAGGAGGAGGCATTGGCTCGTATTAATAGTCAAATGTGTCTTGAGGATAAACGGTCTTACGCGGATGTAATTATTGACAATAATGGTACACCTTTAAATTTAAGGGAACAATTAGATAACATTTGGGATGAGCGCATCGAATCAGTTTTATAAGAACCTCAATGATAGTCATTTTATGTGTCAAAATTGGTATATAAAAATTATTATTAAATGGTATAATAAGCCCATAAAACTTCGTATAATATTAACCTAGTATTTTGTTATATTTTATATCTTGGTGACTATGTATAGTTTCTATATAGAAAGGGGGATATATGAAACGTGCAACGGCAACAGCACTATCTTGTGTTGTACTAGGATGGTTTTATTTTACATATTTAGATGACCATTTGGCGCGTCAGATTGCGTATCCCTTTAACTATAAAGAGGAAGTTATAGCTGCAGCTGAGAAAGAGCAGGTACCTCCATCTTTGGTAGCTAGTGTTATCTTAGCAGAAAGCAAGTATAAAAACACAGCGGAGTCTGAAACGGGGGCTCTTGGATTGATGCAACTCATGCCAGATACGGCTCGTTGGGTGGCACAGCAAGTGGGGCATGGTAACTATACAGATCGTCAACTTAAAGAGCCTACTATAAATATTGAGTTAGGTACATGGTATTTAGGTCACTTGTTAAAGGAATTTAATGGTGATCAGGTGTTAGCATTAGCTGCTTACAATGCTGGTCGTGGTCATGTGGAATCGTGGCTTCGTGAAAATAACTGGAATGGAATGGTCGATACGATTCCGTTTCCTGAGACCCGTAGCTATGTAAAGGCGGTCTTACAGTATCAAGAAAGATATGAGGCGTTATATGGAAACAATTATTGAAGCTTGTAAAGCCTTAGACTATTCTTGGTTACCTCAAACTGTTGACGGCTTTACGTTAGTTACATCTACTGAAAGTGACTATACAATATTAGCTAATCGTATTAGTGATGGTGAAGACGTATTAAAGGTACCTATTTTCCATTATCAAAATGAATTGGGGTGGCGTTGGTCTGCCTTATATGATAAAGAGGTAGAGGACTATACAGTACATATAGAGATGCCACTATTTTCGTTTGTAGACATTTCCTTTGTGCGAGCCGATTTAGCGTCTTTTTGGACTGGGCTACAAGAACGATGTGTAAAAGGGTTAACCAATATGTTAATAGAACCTGCTAATAATTTTACTTTTACTTATCGTCGCCGAGGGATTCCTGAATGGGTCTTCTCACAAGTTATGCCTGAGGAGTTAGAAGGTTTTGTACGCGATATTGATCCAGCCCATGCGATTCGCATGATTAATGGGTCTTTTATCATCGGCGAATACCGTAAGATGGATGAGTGTACAGGCTTACTATTGTATTATAATGAATTGCGTGATGAATACTTTGCGGAACTTCGCTATAAAAGCTATCCAGAAATCGACCATCATTTAGATGCAAAAAATCTAGATGATTTAGCAGTGCTATTGCGTGAGCATTTAGGTGCTATACTAAAAGGTTTGAATGAGCGCATTGATTAAAGTTTGGATAGATTTAACTATGCTATTTTTTGTCATTTTTTGTTTTTATAGAATGACTTATGTGGGATTGGTTTCTTTAATGCCCATTCAAAAGCGTAGAATTTGTATATACACAGCAAATGTGATATACTATATATGACTTTTATATAATCTTTTAAAAGAGTGGGCTTATGTCCACTCTTTCATTTATGATTAGCTCAATTTTAGAGTATTTAGAATCAAGAGATATATACAAGATGTAGTAAGTAAGGAGGCGATGGCTATGAAAAGAGAAGCAGTGGAGGAGTTTGTATCCTCTGTAGTTGAAGGTATTATAGCCGGCACCGATATGGAACTCGTCGATGTAGACTATGTACGTGAACGGGATTGGTATTTACGTGTCTACCTTGATAAACCAGGTGGTGTAGATTTGGATGACTGTCAGTTGGTGAGCGAAAAATTAAGTGCTGTCCTCGACGAAAAGGATCCAATTACGGAAAATTATTTATTGGAGGTATCTTCTCCTGGCCTTGATCGAGTTCTAAAGAAAGATAAGGATTTAGTTCGGTATAATGGCCGTGATGTAGATATTCAGTTGTTTAAGCCTGTTAATGGCAGTAAACAATTTACTGGTGCATTACAAGGTTTTACGGACACATCTATCGACTTTACTATTAATGGTGAAAGCATAACATTTGAACGTTCTGCTATTGCACAAATTCGATTACATCTTGATTTTTAATATATGGAGGCATACGAGTGAGTCAAGAATTAATTCAAGCGGTAATGGTGCTTACAAAACAAAAAGGTTTTGCTCCTGAGGTTATTTTTGAATCCTTAGAGGCTGCATTACTGCAAGCATATCGCAAAGAACCAACATCTAATCCAGATGCGTACGTTGTGATTGACCGCGAAACAGGTGTTTATAAAGTAATGGCCAAAAAACAAGTTGTGGAAACTGTTGAATTGCCTGAAACAGAAATTAGCTTGTTGGATGCTCGCAAAAAAGATAAGCGTTTTGAGATTGGTGATGTAGTAGAAGTCGATGTAACTCCTGCTAACTTTGGTCGTAGTGCTGCCCATACTGCAAAACAAATGCTTATTCAACGTTTGAAAGAGGCTGAGCGCAGTGTAGTATATGAGGAATACTACAGTCGTGAAGGTGATATCATCACTGGTGTTATTACACGTGTCGAAGGTAAAAATGTGTTTATCGACCTTGGTAAAACAGAAGCAATTTTACCTCCAACAGAGCAAATTGCTACTGAAACATACCGTGAAGGGGATCGTATTAAATGCTATATCGTAGAGGTTAAAAAAACTACGAAAGGCCCTCAAATTATGATTTCTCGTACACATCCAGGTCTATTAAAACGTCTATTTGAATTAGAGGTTCCAGAAATCTTTGAAGGCGTAGTAGAGCTTAAGTCTGTAGCTCGTGAACCGGGGATGCGTTCTAAAATCGCCGTATATAGTCGTGATGAAAATATTGATCCTGTAGGTGCTTGCGTAGGTCCTAAAGGGCAACGTGTACAACATATTGTTGATGAATTACATGATGAAAAAATAGACATTGTTAAATGGGATGAAGATCCAGCAATTTATATTGCTAACTCCTTAAGCCCTGCGAAGGTTGTATCGGTAGATGTAAGCGAAGAAGAAAAAGCTTCTTATGTAGTAGTACCTGATTATCAATTATCTTTAGCTATTGGTAAGGCTGGTCAAAATGCTCGTTTAGCTGCTAAGTTGACTAACTGGAAAATTGATATTAAAAGCGAAACTCAAGCTGCTGAAGAACCTTTCACAGGTTTTGGCAATGCTGAGGATGGTGAATAGTCATGAAACCAAAATCCCAACCTATGCGTACTTGCGTAGGATGTGGTGAACCTAAGGCAAAACGAGAGTTGATTCGCGTAGCCTTGAGTCCAGACGGCAATATCACTATTGATCGCAGCGGTAAAGCACCAGGACGTGGAGCTTATTTATGTGAGTCTATGTCATGTTTTGAGCAGGCTTATAAGGCAAAACGATTAGAACGATCATTAAAACATAGTGTATCTAAAGAGATATACGAAGCATTACAACGTGATTTACAAGAGAATGAGTAATCACTGATATACATGAATGAAGATAAAATTTTGAATCTCTTAGGTCTAGCACAACGAGCAGGACAAGTTATTTCTGGTGACTTCATTGTAGAAAAAGCTATAAAAAGAAAGGAACCAAAGTTAGTACTTCTCGCTGGTGACTGTGCAGCCAACAATGAAAAAAAATATACTCAATTAGCAGAAACCCATCACATTCCACTTCATAGTATTGCCAATAAAGAGGCTTTAGGAACGGCCATTGGTAAGGAAGTTAGGGTAGTAGTTGCCGTACTAGATGATGGATTTGCAAAGGCATTACTTAAAGAGATTGATCGATAATAAGGGGGTATGTAGATGTCCAAAAAGCGCGTTCATGAAATCGCCAAAGAGTTCGGCGTAGAAAGTAAGCAGGTCATTTCTATCTTGCAACAAAATAATATCAATGTTACGAAAGCAGTTAATTCTGTAGATGATTCAGGTTACGAAATTGTAAAAAAACAATTAGGTAAAAAAGCTGAAGCTCCTAAAGTAGTACAAAAAACAGAAAAAAAGGTAGAACAAAAGTCTGCTCCTGCAGCTCATAAACAAGAAGTTGCATCACATAAACAACATCCAAATCGTTCTAACGAACAGAAAAAAGATAAACATAAACAATCTGGTCAAAAACAAGACGATCAATCTAAACAAAAGGACCATAAAAAAGGCAATGTACGTCATGTACAAATCTCTGAGCCTACACGCAAATCCGATGGTAACCAACATGGTGGAGACCGCGCTAACAATCGCCCTAATAATACCCGCAATAATGATAACCGTAATAACGTTCGTTCTAATGATGCGCGTAATAATGATAATCGCAATAACGATAATCGTAATAACGACAACCGCAATAACGATAACCGTAATTCTAATAATGATCGCCGTAACAAGAAAAATAAAAAAGGTGGCAATAACCGCCCTCAATCCTTGTTATCTACATCTATGCAAAAAAAGAAGAATCGCGTAAAACATCGTAACGAGCAGTACTTACAGCAAAAAGCAGAAGCTGAACGTAAAGCTGAAGCAGCAATTGCTACAGAAATTGAATTGAGCGGTCCTTTAACTGTTAAAGAATTAGCTGAAAAAATGGGTCGTGAAGTATCTGAAATCATCAAGAAATTGATGCTTTTAGGTGTTATGGCCAGCATTAACCAAGAGGTTGACGTAGACACAGCTACTATTGTAGCTGAAGAGTTCGGTGTAACTGTAACTGAAGTAGAACCAGAAGAAGATCCTACAGATGTTATCGAGATTGAAGATGCACCAGAAACGTTAAAACCACGTCCTCCTGTAGTAACTATTATGGGTCACGTTGACCATGGTAAAACATCTTTGTTGGACGTAATTCGTCAAACTAATGTAACAGCTGGCGAAGCTGGTGGTATCACTCAACATATCGGTGCGTACCAAGTTCGCTACAAGGATAATAAAATCACATTCCTTGACACACCTGGTCATGAAGCGTTTACTGCTATGCGTTTACGTGGTGCAAAATCTACAGATATCGCAGTTCTCGTAGTAGCTGCTGACGATGGAGTAATGCCACAAACTATCGAGGCCATTAATCATGCGAAGTCTGCAGATGTACCTATTATTGTAGCCATCAACAAAATGGATAAACCAGGTGCTAACCCAGACCATGTTAAACAACAATTGTCTGAACATGGTCTTTTACCAGAAGAATGGGGCGGCGATGTCATCATGGTTCCTGTATCTGCTAAACAAAAGCAAGGTATTGATGACTTACTTGAAAATATTTTGCTTGTAGCAGAAGTTATGGAATTGAAAGCGAACCCTAACCGTAAGGCATATGGCGTAGTTATCGAGGCTCAACTTGATAAAGGTCGTGGTGCTGTATGTACTGTCTTGGTACAAAAAGGTTCTCTTCGTGTAGGTGATACAGTACTTGCTGGTACTGCATACGGTAAAGTACGTGCCATGACAAATGAGCGCGGTGAAAAAGTAAAAGTTGCTCGTCCGTCTATGCCGGTAGAAATTTTGGGCTTCTCCGAAGTTCCACAAGCCGGTGAAATTATAAATGGTATGGATGACAACGAAGCACGTGCAATTGCTGAAAAACGTATTGCTAAGCAACGGGTTCAAGAATTGCAAGCTACACATAAAGTTACATTAGATGATATTTTCAACCAAATTCAACAAGGCGAGTTGAAGGATCTTAATATTATCATCAAAGCCGATGTTCAAGGTTCTGTAGAAGCATTGCGTCAATCTTTAGAAGGCATCAAAAACCCTGAGGTTCGTATTGTTATTGTTCATGCTGCAGTAGGTGCCATTAATGAATCGGATATCATGTTGGCATCTGCATCTAATGCGATTGTAATGGGCTTTAATGTACGCCCTGATGCTAATGTTCGACGTGCAGCGGAACAAGAAAAGGTTGACTTGCGTACATATCGTGTAATTTATGATGCTATCAATGACGTTGAATCTGCTATGCGCGGTATGTTGGCGCCTCAATTTAAAGAGGTTGTCGTAGGTCGTGCAGAAGTGCGTCAGGTTATTTCCACACCAAAGGCTATTGTAGCTGGCTCTTATGTAACAGAAGGTCGTATTACTAACGACTCTGAAGTTCGTTTAATTCGTGACGGCATCGTTGTATTTGAAGGTAAGGTTGATTCTTTACGTCGATTTAAAGATGAAGTTAAGGAAGTTAAAACATCCTTTGAATGTGGTATCTCCTTAGAAGGATACCGCGACATCAAGGAAGGCGACGTTATTGAAGCTTACTTGATGGAAGAAATTGCACCTCAATTATAGGAGGTTTATATGAGTGATGTTCGTGTCAGAAAATTACAAGAATTTATCAAACAAGAGGTAAGTCAAATGTTGATGCGCGGATTGAAAGATCCGCGTATCGGCTTCACTACTATTACCGATGTTCATGTAACAGGTGATTTACGTGAAGCTACGATTTATGTCTCCTTGTTTGGTTCCGATAAGGAAAAAGAAGATACCCTTATCGCATTAAAGCATGCAGCAGGTCATATTCGTACAGAGCTTGGTAAAGTACTTAAATTACGCCATATTCCTTCCATCACCTTTGATAAGGATACGTCTTTAGACTATAGCATGCATATTGAATCCCTTTTGAATGAAATCAAAAAGGATGAAGAAATAAATTAACAAAAAGGATACAGAACATGAGTAAGATTACTATTAATCAATTACATATGGCTCTGTGTGAAGCTAATTCTATTATGCTAACCGTCCATATTAGACCTGATGGTGATGCTATTGGGTCCATGGTAGCCTTTTACGAAGCCCTTGTAGGTCAAGGTAAAACTGTATATATGGTAGTGGATGATGTAGTTCCTGAGAAGTACACATTCTTACGATATACGGACCACATTCATGATGTAGCGTATTTTGAAACTAATCCAGTTGATATTGATATGCTTATGGTTTTGGATGCTAGCACGTATGAGCGAATTGGCAAAGTAGGTGCACTTTGGAGTGCACCTATTTTTAATATAGATCACCATATTTCTAATACAGAATTCGCGGACCATCTATATTTAAAGCCTGATTTTGCTGCTACTGGTGAAATTGTCACCGACTTATGTACAAAATGGAATTGGCCTATCACTGAGTCTATGGGTATCGCGTTATATATGGCGATAGCTACGGACTGCGGTTTCTTTAAGTTTAGTAATACTACGGCGAATACCCTTGAGATGGCTGCTAAATGTGTAGCTGCAGGGGCTAGACCAAATGTTATTTCTGAAACCATAGAAGCCGTATCTGCCAGTCGTTTAGAGTTAACAAAACAAGTTATGCAAACTATTGAGTTTCATAAGAATAATACAGTTGCTACTATCGAACTAAATCGTGAGGCCATGAATATTCTTGGCGATGATACAGATGGTTTTGTAGACATTATTAGAAATGTTGATACTGTAGATGTGGCAATTTTATTAAAAGCAGAAGCTGATAATAGAACACGTGTAAGTTTACGTTCTAAAGGTATTGATGTGAACGCTGTAGCAAGCCATTTTGGTGGAGGTGGTCACATTCGTGCTGCTGGGTGTACTATTAATTTGCCGTTACAAGAAGCAAAACAGGCTCTCATTGAGGTGATTTAATAATGGATGGGATATTACCGTTTTTAAAACCTCCTGGTATTACGAGTCATGATGCCGTTGCTATTTGTCGTCGTATTTTAAAAGAAAAGCGCATTGGTCATAGTGGTACATTAGATCCTATGGCTTATGGTGTATTGCTGGTATTTCTTGGCAAGGCTACTCGCCTTATAGAATACACCGAGGATTTTGATAAAACTTATGTAGCAGAATGTAAATTGGGTGCTTTTACAGATACTGAAGATAGCTCAGGACAAACTGTATTGCCAGATACTAATATGGTATTGCGTGATGGCGTTGTATTGAATCAAGCTATTCAATCTACAGAGATCTCAGCAACTATGGTTAAACCAAGCTTTGAAGAACTGGTTAGTATCTTGAAAAAATTTGCAGGTATTCAGGACCAAAGACCGTCTAAGTATTCAGCTATTAAAGTAAACGGCATTCGAGCTTATGAATATGCTCGTAAAGGTCTTCCTGTAGAGCTACCATTACGTCAAATTTATATTAAAAATATTGAGCTCATTGCTTATGGATTTCCTTTTTTTACGATTCGCGTGACTTGCTCAGGCGGGACTTATATTCGCTCATTATTACGCGATATTTGTATTGCTTTAGGTATACCTGGCACGATGACTTCTTTGGCACGTACTCAAGTAGGGCCTTTTGACATCGGTTCCGCTAAGATAGCTGAAGAGATAATGCTACATGGTGAAAGCCTTTTGTTACCAACGGATGCGGCGGTTTCTCATCTTTCAAAAGTGACTGTAAATAGTGTACAATTAAGGATGATGGTGCAAGGGAAGGAATTACCTATTGAAAGGGAATTTTCTTTTACCGAGCCAGATAATTTTTATAGAGCCTACGGACCTCTTGGTTTCATAGGTATTATGAAACGAACAAACCACTCATTAAAGGTGGAAAAAAATATTTTTATTGAAGGATAAGTATGAAGCAAATACATTCGTTTGATGAACTACGTCAAATCAAAGATACAAAAGTATATGCCCTTGGTACCTTTGATGGCATTCATCGAGGTCATCAACGAGTTATACATAAGGCTGTTGAAGAGGCTACATCAGTCAATGGTGTAAGTATTATCATTACCTTTGAACATCATCCGTTGACTATATTACATCCAGAACGAGTACCTAAACGGGTGATTCAAGAAGAGATTATGGATACTGTGCTAGGAGAGCTCAAAGTTGACTATATTTTACGGTTACCTATGACTGAAGCACTATTAAAAATGACTGCAGATGAATTCTTACATGTTCTCTGCAATGATATGAATGTGGAAGCTATTGTAATCGGTGAGAACTTTACATTTGGTGCAAAGGGGCTTGGTAATCCAGAATATATGAAACAAGTGGTAGCGGATAAGAATATACGAGTTCTTGTACAGCCTTTATTACCTTGTGATGGTAGTAGTACACCTATTTCTAGTACAGAAATTAGAAAAGCTATTCATGAAGGGCATTTGGAGGATGCAAATCATTGGCTAGGTAGGCCATTCCAGTTTAAAGGAACTGTGATTAAAGGTGATCAACGGGGACGCACATTAGGATTTCCTACATTAAATCTATTACTTCCTAATGAAATGGCTACACCTCCAGACGGAGTCTATGCTAATCGTGTATGTATTGATGGTATTTGGTATGATGGGGTAGGCAATATTGGAGATAATCCAACCTTTAGAAATCAGTACCATAGATGTGAAGTACACGTTTTTAACTTTGACCAAGATATATATGGAAAAGAAGTAATTGTACAGTTCATTTCTTATATTAGAGGGGAAGTTAAATTTAATAATTTACAAGATCTTATCGATCAAATGAAGGTAGATGAAGAACAGGCTCTAGCTATTTTGGCTAATGCATAAAAGGGGGTTCTCATGGATATTAAAGAAGCTCGAAAACAGATAGATAGTATTGATTCTGTATTAGTTACGGAGTTTGAGAAGCGACTCACACTGATTAAAGAAATTGGTAAATATAAGGATGAACATCACTTACCACTTATTGATGAAGAACGGGATGAAAGTATCATTGCTTTACATACTCAAAATTGTAAAGATAAAGTTTTAGCACCTTATGTTGAAAATTATATAAAAACCGTCGTTTCTATGAGTAATGAGTTCTTAAAGGAGCATATGCATAAGCATATTTTTCTCATTGGTATGCCTGGCGCAGGTAAAACTACTGTTGGTAAGGTTCTAGCAAAAGAGTTAGGCCGCGACTTTTTCGATCTAGACCAAACGATTCAAGACAAGGTAGGTAAATCCGTTCAAAATATTTATATTTACGATGGTAAAGATGCTTTCAGTGAATATGAATATAGTACAATCAAAGAATTAATTCACAATAAACCATCTGTCATTGCTACAGGTGGCGGCACTGTTACCTATGATAAAACTGTTAAATTGATGCGCAATAATGGTCTTGTTGTATTTGTTAACCGCGATGTAAATCATATTTTAGATGATTTGGATCTAGAGATTCGTCCGCTTGTAAAAGAAAGTATCGAATATATTTTTAATGTATATGAAGAACGTTATCCTTTATATGAAGAAGTAGCACATATTAAAATTGGTAACGAAGGCAGTATTACCGATGCAGTGCAAGAAATTATTGAAGCTTTGCCGAATACGGAGAAATAATGGACGCCATACGAGGATTTGTATACCGAACTATATATGAGAATACACAACGTACATATTGCGTGTTTATCCTAAAAGACTATAATGAGGAATACATTACTTGTACTGGCAAATTTGAGTCTCCTAAAGAAGGGGAAGACATCGAAGTACGGGGCCGCTATGTAGAACATGAAAAGTACGGCCGCCAATTTGATGCGAGCAGTGTTGAAAAGTTAAAACCTGATAATATGGGTGCTGCCAAGACTTATTTGTTGAATCTAGGAATAAAAGGTTTTGGTGAAAAATCCGTAGAGAAGGTACTAGAATATTTCGGTATTCGTATTTTAGAAATTTTACGGGAAGAACGTCCAGAAGAGATTAAAGATGTTCCAGGTCTCCGAAAGAGTGTTAAGGATGAGCTATTCAATACCTTACTTGGCGAAGGTATTTTATCTGATTTAAATCATTTTTTTGAAAGTCATCACATTTCATCGAAATGGAGTCGTATTGTATATACCTATTATGGTGTGCAGTCTGTCGCAGTTATAGAGGATAATCCTTATACATTATTACGTGTAGCACCGGATATGCTTTTTGGTACGGCCGATACACTAGCAGAGCATCTTGGTATTAATGGTAGTGATACACGCCGTTTAGAGGCTGGTTTAGAATGGATTCTACGTAGTCTAGATAATCAAGGTCATACATGTTTACCAGTAGACCAACTTATCGGTCGACTTGACGATTTATTACAAACTGATGTAGATGATATTGCGAACTTTATTGAAAGCCTGCTGGAACAAGGTGCACTGTATAGTACGTATTATGAAGATATCTTATATATCTATCCGCCAGAGATGTATGTTTCTGAAGTGGAAGGTGTCCACTATACTCGTGAGTTTCTATTAGAAGCTGATCCAATAGCATTAGATATTTCTAGTTTTATTGAAAAGTTTGAACGAGACAACTACATTATCTTTGGTGATGCTCAAAAAGAAGCTATACAGCTCTCATTTTTTGAAAAGTTTTCTCTTATAACTGGTGGTCCTGGTACAGGTAAAACAACTATCATCAAGGCACTAGTAAAAGGTTTCCAACTCGGTGGATTGGGGCGCATTATACTTTGTGCTCCTACGGGACGTGCTGCAAAGCGTCTGACCGAGGCCACTGAGTTTGAAGCTACTACAATTCATCGTCTATTGGTACCTGTTCAAGGTAGTGACTCCTATGACTTTACAAAGAATGAAGATGATCCTCTAGATATAGATGTCATTATCATCGATGAAGCATCTATGCTTAATGTGCGTTTATTCTATTCTTTGATGGCTGCTATTCCAAAGGAAGCCCATGTCATTATTGTGGGTGACGTAGATCAATTACCACCTATAGGTGCTGGGTTCGTATTAAAAGATTTATTAGATAGTGATTGTGTGCCCTATACACGACTTAATCAGATTTATCGTCAAAGCTCTGGTAATACTATCGTTGAAAGTGCTTACGCAATTAACCGTGGTGAAATGCCTAACCTGGAAGGTGTGAGCGAAGAGTTTTCTTTTATTCCTGTTAAATCTTATGACATGATGATGAAAGCCATCATTGATGTATATAAACGTGAACAAGAGACGATAGAGGATGAATTAGATATTCAAATTATTTCTCCTATGCGCCGTGGTGAAGCAGGTAGTACATTGATATCACAATATGTACAACAAGCCGTAAACCCTCCAGATAGCTATAAGGGAGAAGTTCGTGTCAATGGCATTACGTATCGCGTTGGGGATAAGGTTATTCAAATTCTCAATGATTATGAGTTAGAAGTGTTTAATGGCGAAATTGGCGTTATCTATGCTATTACGCGGACCGATATTTGTATCCGATTTATCCATAAAGAGGTTCGTCTACCTATCGATGAAGCACATATGATTATGCCTGCTTATGCTATTACGGTCCATAAGAGTCAAGGTAGTGAGTATGGTGTAGTTATTATTCCATTTGTTCCACGTTATGGTGGTATGTTACAACGTAATTTGTTGTATACTGCTGTTACACGGGCAAAGCGTAAAGTAATCATCGTTGGTACTACGAGCGCAGTTGAACGTGCTGTGCGTACTGTTAATGCCGATGAACGTTACACATTGTTTAAAGAACGACTACAAGGGAGATGTGATTCGTAATGAGTCTTTGGGATTTCCTATTTCCACCTGTATGCCCTCACTGTGGTGCACCTGTGGCAACACAAGGGGATTGGTGTAAAGCTTGTTTTACAGATTTATTACATATTCGTCATGTACCACATAAATTTTTACACTATGTAGATGATGTATGTGTGTTGGCCGAATATCGTGGTGGTCTAAAGTCTATGATTTACGATGTAAAATTTAATGAAAAAAAGGAGCAGTCCAAAGGGGCCGCTCCTTTTTTAGTATCGTACAACTTTTACATGAAATATAATGAGTCTAATATTGTGAATAGTAATTGTAAAATTATGTATGATTATATTGTTCCTGTACCATCTAGCGAAAAGAAAAAAGCTAAGAGAGGATATAATCAAGTAGATTTATTCTTTCTTGAATGGGCTCATTCTTTATGGGAGATAGATAGAAAAAACTTTAAATGGTTAGATTGTATATACAAGTTTGATACTTCTCGAGATATGTGGGGATTAACAAATAAAGAAAGACATCAAAATATTGATGATGCCTTTGTTATATGTGCTGATTATAAGGATATTGATTTTACCAATAAGAATATATTAATTGTTGATGATATATATACTACAGGTGCCACAATTGAAGCTGTAGCAAAAGTCTTACAAAAGCATAAAGCGCTACGCATTGATGCCCTTACGCTGGCTAGTGGTAGTTTCTAATCTTTATTACTAAATGTAGGAATATAATATTTGATTTCATATTAGCCAAGCACATCAATAAATGCTTTAACTACATCAGGATCAAAGAGTGAGCCAGATGCACTAAAGAGTTCTTCTTTTGCTTTAGCTTTTGTTTTCGCCCAAAATTCAGTAGAAGGATTAACTGTTGTATCATAGTAATCTGCTACAGCAATAATTCGAGCTCCTAACGGAATATTGGCACCACGTAAATGTTTGGGATAACCAGAGCCATCCCATTTTTCATGATGGTAACGAATATAAGGCAAAATTTGTTGGCAGCAAGGATAGTTTTCAATCATATTGGCTCCACTTGCCGCATGTTGTTTATACTTAGACATTTCTTGCTTATTAAGATATGGAGATTTTTGGATTAATGCATTAGGTACCATTAATAGACCCACGTCATGAAGTAGAGCTGCGTGACGAATCTGTTCAATTTCATTTAATGGCAAACCCATTTTAGCTGCGATGCTAACAGCATAGTTTGAAACCTGGATAGAATGTGTATAGAGATGATAGCTTTTCATTTGTATCATCTGTAAAAGTTGTGCGCTTATGGCTTCTAAACTATCTTTCTCCAGTTCATACAAACCTGATGGTTGCATCAATGATAACATAAACATAATAAACCCCTCTAACTAACAAACTGAACATATGGTACAACCCCTCGTACTTATGTTCATATCGTACAACTTTAGGCCGTTCTAATTTAACAGTATACAAATTATACACCATAAATAATTTTTTGTGTATGATACGTATGTTCTTACAAATATGTTGTATTCATATTTGGCATACAAAAACTAATTGACAATTTAAGAATCCACTAGATATGGTACTTAAAAAATGTGATTTTAGAAATATTAAAATATTATGAAGAATATTTTAGGTTTTCTATTCCAATTTTCTATACATCAACAAATAGGGGTTGCAAAATTTATTCTCATTGTTCTAAGAATTATGCGATAGTATGTTTGGTAAAAAAATTATGTTTGGCTACTTAACTATATAATCAAAATTTTTTAAAATAATAGTAAAACTAGACATGAATACTGTTATTCTTTATAATACGTCTATACGGGTCTGTGGTTGAAAGTCGAGGCTAGTCGCAGGCAAAACGATCCACATAAGCAGCCCAAAGGGTTGTGAGCATGGTGCGGCTTAGGTGTAAGTCCTGCCGATAAAATCGAGAGAGGTAGTAGTGGGGAGTCTTGGACTTATGAGCGAACCTTCCAGCAGGCGAGTGTGGGGGCAAAGACCAGGTCAGCCGTATAGGGGCACATGAGGCTTTTCTCATGTGCTTTTTTTATACAGTTGTATATTATAAAATCTATAGAAAACCACTAACTATGGGAAAGTTTTTATACATGAACGTAATATTTATACAAACAATGTATAAAATTAAAATATAAATATAGAGATTTTGCGATTGCATCTAAAATTATATACAAAATTATTGACATAATTATACTTAATCTATATACTATTATAAAGTAGTAGTAAGTTAAAATAATGAGGTTGATAATATGTTAAATAGCAAAGTAAAAAAAATAATTCTTGGCGGTTTTATGTTAGTGATGGCGGCTTCTTTAGTTGGTGGATGTGGTTCTTCTAATCAACCTACATCTAATAAACTTGTCGTTGGCACTAATGCTACATTTGTTCCATTTGAGTTTAAAGATGAAAAAACTCAAGATTATACAGGTTTTGATATTGAATTGATTCGTGCGATCGGTAAGCGTATTAATAAAGATGTAGAGCTAAAAAATGTAGCTTTTGATGCTTTGATTCCAGCTTTGAACACACATGATATTGATGTTGCTGCATCTGGTATGACCATTACAAAAGCGAGAAGTGAAAAAGTATTATTTTCTTCTCCTTATTATGAAAATGCCTTAGCAGTAGTATATAAAGATGGAACGGCTGTGAATTCTCTTGATGACTTAAAGGGTAAAAAAATTGCAGCCCAATTAGGTACTACTGGTGCAGATTTAGCTCATAAAATTGAAGGTACTACTGTAAAAGAATTTGACCATAGTAATGAAGCTTTGTTAGAATTACAAAATAGTGGAGTAGATGCAACTGTAATCGATTTACCTGTAGCTCAATATTACAGTACTAAGCATCCTGATCAACATATTAAATTTATGGCATATCCAAATACTAAAGAATATTTGGGCTTAGCAATTAATAAGGATAACATAGCATTGCAAGAAGAAATTAATAAAGCAATTGCTGATATGAAGGCTGATGGTGAATTTAATACATTATATAAAAAATGGTTTAATGTAGATACACCTGCTGATATGCCAGTAGTTTTAGAATTTAAATAATAGGAGAGATTATGAGTTTTAATTGGGGGTTAATTGCGGATAATTTACCGCTCTTGCTACAAGGTGCTCTAGTGACTGTAGAAATTACAGCCATGTCTGTAGGTTGTGGCTTTTTTATCGGTCTTTTAGTATCTTTAGCAAATTTATCTAAATTTAGATTAGTTAGATTGCTTGCAAAATGTTATGTAGATATCATTCGTGGTACACCATTACTGGTGCAAATTTTCCTAATCTATTTTGCCTTGCCTATGATTACAGGTCAACGGATTGATCCATATATTGCGGCTGTTACCGCATGTAGTATTAACTCTGGTGCTTATGTATCTGAAATTTTCCGTGCTGGTATTCAATCTATTGATAAAGGTCAAATGGAGGCTGGTCGTTCTCTTGGTTTAACTTGGGGACAAACCATGCGTTACATCATTATGCCTCAAGCTTTTAAAGCAATTATTCCTCCGTTAGGGAACGAATTTATTGCCATGTTGAAAGATTCCTCTTTAGTTTCTGTTATCGGTTTCGAGGAGTTGACACGTCGTGGTCAATTAATCATTGCTAAAACCTATGCATCCTTTGAAATCTGGGGTACGGTTGCTGTGATTTACCTTATTATGACAGTGACTATCTCACAATTAGTTGGATATCTTGAAAGGAAATATAGCATTAAATGATTAAATTAGAAAATGTACATAAATCTTTTGGTAAAAATGAAGTACTAAAAGGTATTAATTTACATATTAAACAAGGTCAAGTAGTTGTAATCATCGGCCCTTCTGGTTCTGGTAAAAGTACGGTACTGCGCACTATGAACTATTTAGAGGAACCTACATCTGGTAAGGTTATCGTAGATGGCATGGATCTTTCTGATAAGAAAAAGTTAAATGACGTTCGTGCTGAAGTAGGAATGGTATTCCAAAACTTTAATTTGTTCCCACATATGACAGTTATGGAAAACCTTACCTTAGCACAAACTAAGGTTCGTAAAACATCTATGGAAGAGGCTAAGAAGATAGGTCAAGCTTTACTTGATCGAGTAGGCTTGGCGGATAAAGCCAATGCATACCCTGATTCTTTGTCAGGCGGTCAAAAGCAGCGTGTTGCTATTGCTCGTGCTTTAGCTATGAAACCAAAAGTAATGCTTTTTGATGAACCTACTTCAGCTCTTGATCCTGAAATGGTTAGTGAAGTGCTAGATGTTATGAAGTCTTTAGCTGAGGAAGGTATGACGATGGTCATCGTTACTCATGAAATGGGCTTTGCGAAAAAGGTAGCGGATAGAGTGTTATTTGTTGATGGTGGCTTGATTTTAGAAGATAATACACCTGAACGCGTATTTGATGCACCTACCAATGAAAGAACAAAATCATTCTTAGATAAAATTTTGTTAGATTAAATAATATAATTATAGGAAGCAAATTCTAGAATTAGAAATTGCTTCCTGTTTTTTTACATTAAATTTAACCTATCTATTTATATTAATTTTTATTATATATGTATAGCTTAATATCTATTAATATATTTGATAACTTTTAGACTGAATTTATTAATTATAAAGAGTTTGTATAAAGATTTACAGGGTAGATTAATCTGAAAAACACGATTATTGCTATAAATATTTGTGATATAACAATAATTTATACAGTCATTTTTTAAAATAATAATTTTTAATTCACATATTTTTATG